>ERZ1740070.175-NODE-175-length-45229-cov-4.630119_pt1 | contig 45229 bp, 49 predicted proteins | sample MGYA00581734_ERZ1740070 | MGnify/ENA primary metagenome ERZ1740070 (study PRJEB43018, sample SAMN04849744) | marine metagenome | isolation source: floating plastic debris | place: Pacific Ocean | collected 2008-09-01 | study: EMG produced TPA metagenomics assembly... | reverse complement strand
CGCGAAATGCATGACGTCGTCAATCCCTTCGATCTGTCGACTATCGGCAGCGTGCCCACCGCGGATTGGGACACGGTCGATAGCTTCCTCGCCCGCGCGAAGGAGCTATCCGAGGATCGCACCGCCTGGATGAAGACGCACGAACGCGCCGCCATCCTCAAAAAGGCTGCGGCGATCATGGAAGATCGGTTTGAGCATCTTTCGATGCAGGTGGCGGCTGAAGGCGGTAAACCTCTGATCGACGCGCGGGTCGAAGTTGCGCGCGCCATCAACGGGATGGAGCTGTGCATTGAGGAGCTGGGCACGCTGCGCGGCACCGAGATCCCCATGGGCAACACATCAGCGGGCGATGGGCGCTTTGCCTGGACTTCGCGCGAGCCCATTGGGCCGGTGGTGGCGGTGTCGGCTTTCAACCATCCGCTCAACCTGATCGTGCACCAGGTCGCGCCCGCAGTGGCAACGGGCTGTCCCGTAATCGTCAAACCGGCGGGTGACACGCCGCGCTCCGCGTTTGAGTTCATCGACATCTTGCACGAGGCGGGCCTGCCCAAGGAATGGGCGATGGCGGTTGTGACGCCGCGCGATGTGTCTTCGGCTATGGTCGCAGACCCGCGCGTCGCCTTTTTCAGCTTTATCGGTTCGGCGGGCGTGGGCTGGTCCTTGCGCTCGCAACTCGCGCCCGGCACGCGTTGCGCGTTGGAGCATGGCGGTGTGGCGCCTGTGATCGTCGACGCGAGCGCCGATCTCGACAAAGCGGTGCCGAGCCTGGTTAAGGGCGGCTTCTACCACTCAGGCCAAGTCTGCGTGTCGGTGCAACGTGTGTTCGCGCACGCCTCGATCATCGATGATCTGGCCGCGCGCATGGTCCCGGCGGTCAAGGCGCTCAAAGTGGGCAATGCGATCCACGAAGACACCGAATGCGGACCCTTGATCCGCCCGAAGGAATGCGACCGCGTGGCGCAGTGGGTGGACGAAGCGGTCGCGGGCGGCGCGCAGGTTTTGTGCGGGGGCGAGAAACTGTCGGACACGACTTACGCGCCCACATTGCTGCTCAACCCTCCTGCTGACGCCACCATTTCGAATAACGAAGTGTTCGGCCCAGTGGTATGCTTGTATTCCTACGACGATGTCGACGCCGCCATTTCGCAGGCCAATTCGCTCGATGTGTCGTTCCAGGCGGCGGTGTTCACCACCGACCTCAACGCGGCGATGCACACCTATCGCCACATCAACGCCTCAGCCGTGATGGTGAATGACCACACCGCCTTCCGCACCGACTGGATGCCGTTCGCCGGCCTCAAGACATCGGGCCACGGCGTGGGCGGTATTCCCTACACGATGCACGAAATGACAATTGAGAAGATGATCGTGATAAAGATGTAGGGCTTGCGATGGCCCATCCGGGCCATCGTCCGGGGTGCTATTCCCTCCGGCCAGTCTTGGTCCGAGTAACTCGTCCCGTTTGGCGCCAGACGTTACGCATCCTCCAGCAACAGCAGGACGCATGTCACCACCAGGCGCTCCTCCGCGCCAAAGCGGTGGTCAACCTCGCGCACGCTGGCGTCGGCAACCAATTGGCCGGGGATCGCGAATTCGTAGTCGGGAAGCTCGGCAATAAAGGTCTCGCCCGCTTCGACCGCGATGTGACCAAGAAACTCGAGCGCGATTTCGTGCCGCGTGCCGGTGAAGGTGATCGAGGACCAGGGCTTTTCGTCATGGCTGGTGATCTTGCCATGCCCATCGGTGAGGGTCAGCAGCGCGTCGCGCAGCCGATCCGATGTCGTGCGACGCGGGCGATAGCGCGGGGGAAGGGGTTTCGCGTCTGGCTCCGCCTCAGGCTCGGGCGCGTTCGCCGATTTGACGTCGATCTGGGTCTGGGTGCTTTCAACTCGGCCAAAATCAAACATGCGCGAAGCCTTTCGTTTCCAGATTGAGGGGGGCAAAGCTCTTGGTTTCATAGGCGGGGACTGCGGGCGTCATCCGTCCGGGCAAGGGCATCTTCTCGCGCGCGGTTTCGTATTCGGCCATCCATTGCAGCGTGCGCTTTTCGGTGGCCGGGCGCGGGACCCGGCCCATGCGCAGGTCCAGCACGAAGCGTGGATCGTGCGCGGCAAGGCGCCCAAACTTGGTGGCGGCCATATCGTGTTCGCGCAGAAATTTCTCGACTTTGCGGATCAGCATTGTGTCGTTCTCCAGAGACCGTGGAAAGGGTTCACTGAGCGGATCCAATCCAACGAATCGCCCCGTGTTCACTAAATGTTCCACCTCAATTCCTACTTGTCTAGGAAAAATCCTTCATGTAGGAAGGAATTTGTATGACAAAGATCGGAAACCCATTGGAAGGCGCGCGCGCGCGCTTGTTGGAGCTCTCGCAAGATCGGGGGGTGAGTCTATCGTCCCTGTCCGAAATGCTGGGGCGAAACCCCAGTTATCTCCAGCAATTCATACGCAAAGGTTCGCCACGCAAACTCGAAGAGGGCGACCGCGCGGCTTTGGCCCAGTTCTTTGGCGTGGGCGAGGGGGAGCTGTTGGATTCGGGCTTTTTTAAGGATAAATCCTACACCGCTCCTCCCAGGCCATCGAGGGGTGAGTATGTCGATGTTCCGCGCCTTGCGATTGGCGCCTCAGCTGGGCCCGGCGCGCTGCCCGGCGCGGAAGAGGCGTTTGACGCGTTCAAGTTCTCACGTCGCTGGTTGGAGGAGCAGGGTCTCGAAGGCGCGCAGCTCTCCGCGATCCAAGTCGAGGGCGATTCGATGGAACCGCTGCTCAACGATGGCGATGAGATCCTGATCGACCGCGCCCCGCGCGCCTTTCGCGATGGTGTCCATGTCCTGCGGCTGGGCGATACGTTGATGGTCAAACGCGTGGCCAGCGCGGGGGCAGGGCGGTTTGCGCTGCTCAGCCAGAACATGGCCTATCCGCCTGTGAGCGTGGAGGCTGAAGAGTTGGAGATCATCGGCCGGGTTGTGTGGAAGGGCGGGCGGGTGTGATCTTGCCTTTGATGCGTGATCGGGGAGATCCCGACAAGCTCGACCTTTGGAGATCGTTTCCGCCGTCGATGAGAACGCAAGCCAAGCGCGCCGCGACCGCGGTCGAGGCCAAGCTGGTGTCTGATCATTGCGCTCCAAAGGTAAGCGACAGCTTTGCCGTGAGCATTGCCGGTGAGGAAGTCCGCATACCCGAACGGCTCTATTTTCCGCAAGGCTATCAATCGATTATGGCGCCGGATGACCCCGCCTGGCTTGGTGAGCAGGCTCTTCAGACGCGCAGCCTTGATGGATATCAGCGCCAAAGAGCTGTCAGGCATTTGCTTGGGTCGATAGAGCCGTGGAATGCACCTTTCATAGTGGCTCTCATTGGCAGCTATGTGATTGAAATTCTATATGATATCGAGAGTGGATTAAGTGACGAAACCTACGAGATACTGCGAGAGTTTCTGGGAGAAAACACCGAATTCTGGAACCTTACAAAGAGTCGGGTCGTGAGCTATTGGAACGTCTATCAACGAGAATTCCATGTCGGGCCTCGCAGGAAGTTGAGCGCAAGCGACTATGTTGGGCGCAGTCTAATTGATGCATTGGAGCAGCGGCCGTAATTGATCGCCCAAGGCCCATTGGGACTTGCCCGATCCGTGAGGTACATCCAAATAGCCCTCATGACCGACAAACCCATGCCCCCCATGCGCGCCGCGATCCTGCCAGTGCCGCCGCTTCAGCAGAACTGTTCGCTTATTTGGTGCACTAAAACCATGAAAGCTGCGCTGACCGATCCGGGGGGAGATCTCGACAAGCTGAAGGCGGGTGTTGAGAAGGCGGGGGTGACGCTGGAAAAGATCCTCATCACGCACGGGCACCTTGATCATTGCGGGCAAGCGGGAATGCTAGCAGACGAGTTGGGCCTGCCGATCGAAGGGCCGCACAAGGATGACATTTTCTGGATCGAACAGCTCGACAATGACGGCGCGCGCTATGGGATGACGGCGAAGAGCTTCACGCCCACGCGCTGGCTGGAGCATGGTGATACGGTGACGGTAGGCGAGTTAACGCTCGACTCCATTGCCCGGGCCACACGCCGGGCCACGTGGTCTTCGTGCATCAACCCAGCCGCTTTGCCATTGTTGGCGATGTGCTGTTCCAGGGCTCGATTGGGCGGACGGACTTTCCGCGCGGCAATCATCAGGATTTGATCGACTCAATCACGCAGCGCCTCTGGCCACTGGGCGAAGACATCACCTTTATCCCTGGTCACGGCCCCACCAGCACCTTTGGCCAAGAGCGTAAAACCAACGCTTTTGTGAGTGACTATGCTTTGTCTTGATCGCTCTGGCTTAGCTCTTTGCTCTCGCGTTTAAGCGGGCGGGAGACCGGGCAGACTTCCTGCACATAGCCGTTTAGCGTGTTCGTCAGGTTTTCCTGCACAATGCGATAGTGCACGAATTGGCCGCGTTTTTCGCTCTGCACCAGGCCGGCGTTTTGCAACACGCTTAGATGCTGCGAGACGGCTGGCTTGGAAATATCGAAGCGTTCCGCGATTTGCCCTGCTGTCAGATCGGTTTCTGACAGATAGGCCAAAATCTTGCGGCGAACGCTTGAGGCGAGAGCTTCGAAAACTTTTTGCATCTCTCTCCATATAAGCGCTTGCTTAATTGCTTACTAGCCTGCATCATTAATTAAGTCATACATTAATTACCTAAGGAGTTTCTGGTGAGTTGGGCCCTTGCAGATGTGGCGCAAACGCCGCGCGATCGCTGTGAAGTGAACTGGATCGATGAGGCGCATTCCGAAACGATTGCGGCTGATGCCTGCAAGGGAAAGGTGAAATGGGATCCGGTGCATAGCCTCTGGAACGGCGGTATGGCGCTGGCGGCGGTTGGTTTGGTCCCGTTCTACACAACGCCCGCTGCTATTGCGGTGGGGTTTAAGTTGACGGGGCTTATGGTTTTGCTTGGGCATTCGGTCGGGTTTCATCGTTTGTTGATCCATGGAAGTTTCGAGACAACCCCTTGGATGCGCCGTTTCTTGCTCTGGTGCGGAACGGTGGCGGGAATGAGCGGCCCGCTCTGGATCGTACGCACGCACGACCTTCGCGATTGGGCGCAGCGCCAAAAGCACTGCCACGATTTCCTTGCCCATCGCCGCCCGATGCTGGTTGATGCGTGGTGGCAATTGCATTGCACCCTAAAGCTGGAAGATGCGCCGCGCTTTGACCTCTCCCGCTTGGAAGAGAGCACGCCGATCCGCTGGTTGGAGCGGACGTGGATGATTCAGCAAGTTCCGATTGCTGCTCTGCTTTACCTAATCGGCGGCGTGCCCCTCGTTGTGTGGGGCGTGTTTGTTCGTGTCGCTCTAACCGTCCACGGGCATTGGCTTGTCGGGCACCTTGCGCATCGTCGCGGCCCGCAAAGCTGGCATGTGCGCGGTGCTGGCGTTCAGGCGCATGACGTACCGTGGGCGGGACTCATTACCATGGGCGAGGCCTGGCATAACAATCACCACGCCTACCCCGGCAGCGCGCGCATCGGCTTGCACCCTGGACAAGCTGATCCGGGCTACACGTTTATTCGCGCCCTTGAGCGCCTGGGCTTGGCCTGGAATGTATGCCTCCCGACCCAGCTGGCAGACCGACGAAAGAGTCTGTTGGAGGTGGGGGTGTGCGCTCCGTGCATTAAGGGACAAGTCGGTCGGTCGGCGACGTAGATCACACGCATCGGCTGGCGGCCGCTAGAACGCTTGCGCTCCAGCCAAATTTCGCTATACGCACGCGCTTTCCGCCATTAACGAGCCGGAGTGCTGCGCGAGCGACGCTTGCGCACAGCCGATTGGCTCCGTAAAGGCGGCTCCAACAGACTCGCGATTTTGTCGCGCCAACGCATGAATTTTTGAGGAAGTGGCCCCGCCATGGCAGTCCCTAAGAGAAAAGTATCGCCCCACCGCCGTGGGATCCGTCGTTCGCATGACGCGCTAAAGGCTGAGGCCTTTCACGAATGCCCCAATTGTGGTGAAATGAAGCGTCCGCACACCATGTGTGGGCATTGCGGCTATTACAATGGTCGCCAGATCCTGGCTCTCGACAGCATCTAATCTGCTACATCACGATTAAAGAAGGACACGTTGCATGACCCTACCGCGTATCGCTCTTGATGCGATGGGCGGTGATGATGGCGTGCGCGTAATGGTGGAAGGCGCGGCTTTGGCGCGCCGGGACCACGACGCTTTCAAATTCCTGTTGGTCGGCGATCAGGTGCGGATTGAGCGTGCCTTGGATAACCACCCCGGCCTTCGCGGCGCGTCGGATATCCTACATTGCGAGGATGTTGTCGGCGGCGATGAGCAACCCAGCAAAGCCTTGCGCCGCGCCAAGACCACAAGCATGGGCCTTGCCGTCAACGCCGTGAAAACGGGCGATGCGGGCGCGGCGGTCAGCGCCGGCAACACCGGCGCCCTGATGGCGATGAGCAAACTGGCGCTGCGCACCATGCCTGGCATAGATCGCCCGGCTCTGGCCGCGTTGTTGCCAACGCTCGAAGAGCACGACGTGGTCATGCTCGATCTTGGCGCCAACACCGAAGCAAACGCGCGCAACCTTGTACAATTCGCGGTTATGGGCGCAGCGTATTCGCGCATTGTAAACGGGTTTGAGCGCCCTAGCGTTCGGTTGCTCAACATCGGGACCGAAGAGATCAAAGGCACCGACGCTTTGCGCGACGCCGCTGCGCAATTGCAGGCGGCCAGCGCGGACGCGAGCGGCGGCCTCGCATTGAGTTTCGATGGCTTTGTTGAGTCCGACAAAATCAACCGCGGCGAGACGCATGTCGTTGTAACAGATGGATTTTCTGGCAATATCGCTCTCAAAGCGATTGAAGGATCCGCTCGCTTCGTGACGGACCTGCTGCGTCAGGCCTTCACCAGTTCGCTGCGCTCGAAGTTTGGCTTCCTAGTTTCAAAGCCGGCGACAGAATTGCTGCGCCACCACCTCGATCCCAACAATCACAACGGCGCGGTCTTTTTGGGCCTTAACGGTGTGATCGTAAAAAGCCACGGCAGCGCAACCGCCAAGGGTGTTAGCAACGCTGTTGCGGTGACCGCCAGTTTGCTGACGAATAAGCTGACCGAGCGGATTGCTGAGGACCTTGGTCGTCTGGGCGATGATTGGGGCGACCGCTCTTCAAGCCCTACCAAACCCCAGCCGAGCGAAGTCTCTCCAGGCGCTGAGAAAACCGCGTGACCAGCTCCGAGCACGGCTCACGCGTGTTAGGCACCGGATCGGCTCTTCCGCCAAGAATCGTTACCAACGCTGAGCTGGCCACTAAAGTCGACACAACTGATGAATGGATCGTGGCTCGCACCGGGATCCGCCAGCGCCATATTGCGGGCGAGGGTGAAACGACCGCGACCCTCGCGACAGACGCCGCGCGGGCCGCGCTCGCCGATGCGGGCGTTGCTGCCTGCGATATTGACTTGATCGTTGTTGCGACGGCCACGCCTGACAACACCTTTCCCGCAACGGCAACAAAAGTGCAGAATGCGCTGGGTTGTAATGGCTGCGTCGCCTTTGATGTCGCAGCCGTGTGCTCGGGCTTTCTCTACGCCATGGCAACCGCCGATTCGCTTTTGCGCACAAGCCCCACCAAGCGAGCTCTCGTCATTGGAGCTGAGACTTTCAGCCGTATCCTCGATTGGGAAGATCGCACGACATGCGTTCTTTTTGGCGACGGCGCTGGTGCGGTAGTGCTGGAAGCTCCCAGGGATCTGGACCAGGCCGGATCAGGAGCGTCGGAAACGCCACCCGGCGTTATCGCAACTCGGCTGCACGCCGATGGCGCCCAGCACGATCTTCTATATGTCGACGGTGGTCCCTCCACGACGCAAACCGTCGGGCATTTGCGCATGAAAGGACGCGAAGTGTTTCGCCATGCGGTCGTCAATCTGGCGAATGTTCTGGGCGAAGTCCTTGAGGACGCTTGCCTTTCCGCGAGCGATATCGATTGGGTGGTGCCTCACCAGGCTAACGCGCGTATCCTCGATGCTACAGCGCGCAAGCTGGGTATCCCGGCGGACAAGGTGGTTGTCACGGTCGACAAACACGCCAACACATCCGCCGCCTCTGTGCCGCTGGCGCTGGATGAAGCGCGCCGCGACGGGCGCATAAAGGATGGGGACCTGGTCATGCTCGAAGCCATGGGCGGTGGATTCACATGGGGCGCATGCCTGCTGCGCATGTGATCTTGAACTGATCCAATCCGCCGGGCAAATGTGTACAATCGTATGCTTGCGACATCGGTAAGTTGCGGAAATCGTCTGAAAGTTGTACATTTTCGAACAAATGGGTCGCACCAAAGCGGAAGGATCGCGCAATGCGTTCAGTTGGCACTCTCACTCGCGCCGATTTGGCGGAAACCATTAACCGCAAGATGGGGCTTAGCCGATCGGAATCGCTCGATTTGGTGGAATTGATCCTCGATCATATGTGCGATGCTCTGGCCAAGGGCGAAAACGTTAAGGTTTCCGGTTTCGGAAGCTTTGTCCTGCGCGACAAGAATGAGCGGATTGGACGCAATCCCAAGCCAGGCGTCGAAGTTCCCATCACACAGCGCCGCGTCATGACGTTCCGCGAAAGCCAGCTTTTGATAGAGCGGATCGCCCAAGGCGACTGACACTTTCGTATTATGATCACTGACTCATGATACCGCTGGGTTGCTTGACGTATGGCTGATTTCGAAGACGGCAAAGACGAAAACGCTCTGCGAACGATAGGCGAGGTTAGTGAAGCGCTGGGGATCAAGCCTCATGTCCTTCGCTATTGGGAACAGCAATTTTCCCTGTTGAAGCCCATGAAGCGTAGCGGCGGGCGGCGCTATTACCGCGCGGAAGACGTGGCTTTGGTCGAAGATATTGATCGGCTGGTCAACGCGGAAGGCTACACCCTCAAAGGCGCTGAAGCGGTTCTGCGCGCAAGTGGCAAATCGGGATTGGATCGTCGCCAGACAGACCGCCGGTCAAGCGACCGGCGGTCTGGCGTGATGACGGACAACGCGCAGCTCGACGCTCCAGCGGTAAAAGTGGATATGAGCCAAACGATCGCAGGGCTGAAAGCCATTCGCCAGCGGTTGGCTGCCGCCATCGAAACCTGATCAGCCGAGTATTTGTGCCGCTATTCCGCGGCCATCAGCTCGGCTTCGCCCAGATCCACACTGACCAGGCGCGAGACGCCTTTTTCCGCCATCGTAACCCCAAACAGACGGTGCATGCGGCTCATCGTGACCGCGTTGTGCGTAACGATGAGATAGCGCGTCTTAGTGGTGCGCACCATCGAATCGAGAAGGTCGCAAAAGCGTTCAACGTTCGCATCGTCCAGCGGCGCATCAACCTCGTCGAGAACGCAGATCGGCGCGGGGTTCGTCAAGAACAGCGCGAAGATCAGCGCGGTCGCGGTCAACGCCTGTTCGCCGCCTGACAGAAGCGAAAGCGATTGCAGACGTTTGCCCGGTGGCTGTGCAAAGATCTCCAGACCCGCTTCAAGCGGATCATCGCTATCAACCAAGGCAAGATGCGCCTGACCGCCTTGGAACAGGCGCGGATAGAGTTCTTGGAAATGAGTGTTCACTTCTTCGAACGCCTGACGCAGGCGCTCACGTCCCTCGCGGTTGAGGTTTCCGATCGATCCGCGCAGCCGCGCGACCGCTTCGGTCAATTCCGCCTGCTCAGAAGCGTTTGTGCCATGCTCTTCTTCAATGCGGGAAAGCTCGTCGGCGGCGACGAGGTTGACCGGGCCAATACGCTCGCGGCTGGCGATCAAACGATCCAGCTCTTCGCTTTCCGTCTCTGCGTTGGTGATGGCGCCTTCTTCGAACTCAAACTTCTCGGCCAGACTGGGCGGCGGGCATTGAAAGCGTTCGCCCGAAAGGCGCGCCATCTCGCTGCGGCGCGATTCCTCGTTCTCCGCGCGAGTGGCAAGCGTGGCTCGACCCTCTCGCGCCACCGCCAGCGCTTCGTTGTTGGCGGTGAGAGTGTCATTTGCTGCGCGGCCTCTCGCTTCGCAAGCCTCGAGAGTCTCCTGCGCGGCTTCAAGTTCTTTGGTCAGACGGGCGCGCACTTCGTCGCCTTGCTCGATCTCGTTCATCAGCGCGGCGGGCTTGGCGGCGATGATCGCCGTTTCTTCCTCGATCTCTTCGAGCCGTCTTCCGGCTTGCGCAACGCGCTGTTCCGCTTCGCTCGAACGAGATTGCCAGCTGGCGTAATCAGTTACCTGCGCGGCCAGTCTTTCGCGCGCCACAGCCAAAGACTGATCGTGTGCTGCCAATTGAGCAAGCGAGGCTTGCACTGCGCTGCGCGCGGCTTCGTTCTTGGCCTGCGCAGCCTCCAGTGTCGCGCGGCCAGCGTCGGGGGCGGGCAGGGCGGAGCGCTTCTCTTGAGCCGCCGCAAGCTCGGCGCGCGCGGACGTTAGTTGCTCCGCTAATTCGCCAGCGCTTTCGGTGAGTTCTTCGAGACGAGCGGCAAGGCGTTCTTTGGCTGCATCAGCCAAGTCGAGTCTTCGAAGCGCGGCGCGCTCTTCCTCGATCGCGCCCGCCACCTCGCGTTCCTGTGCGATAAGGTCGCGTTGGAGTTCGGAAAGCTCTTCACGCACATTCATTTCGGCGGTGGACGCGGTTTGCGCGGCGTCACGAAGAGCAGGCAATTGCGTTTCAAGCTCTGCTAGACGGTTCGCCGCTTCCAGACGCGCGGCTTCAGCAGAGCCTTCGCCGCGCGCGACAAACCCGTCCCAGCGGCGCAGATGCCCGCCAAGAGTGACGAGCCATTCGCCCGGGCCCAGCACGCGACCATCGTCGTGCTCAGAGCAGTGGACCAGCGCCAGGCGCGCCCGAAGTTCTTCGGGACACGCGTTCACATGGGTGAGCAGACTGTCGCTAACAGGCGATGGCGCCGCACTGCCTGTCCAGAAACGGCCATCGCTCGCCTTCGGCGGAGCGCCCAGAGGAGACTTCGCATCGCGCCCAAGAACAGCGGCGAGCGCGCGTTCGTATCCCGGAGCAACGCTAAGCTTGTCGAGCGGGGTGGGCAGCCCTTCGCGGGTTTTGGCGCTTTTGGCGCGCGAGTCCCGGTCGCGGACCAAAGCGGTGTATTCGCGCTCCACCCCGGTCAACTCGGCCCGCGCGGCAGCAAGAGTGTCGGCGGCTGCATCGCGCGCGGTTTGCAGTTCGGCTTTGCGGGCCTGATCGGTCTCAACTTTGGTACGCAGGCGAGCACCCTCGCTCGCGGCGGCATCCGCCGCCTCGCGCGCTTCGATCACAGCTTGCTCGGCGTCTTCGCCGCTTTCAAGCCCCTCCCGGGTGGCGGCGATACGCTCTTCATCGCGGACCAAGCGATCCAACCGGGTTTGCGCCTGATCAATCGCGGCCTCAGCCACGCGCCACTCGGCTTCGACACCAGCTTGGTCAGCCGTCGCCTTGGCCAGAGCGATCTCAGCGGCCCGGCTGGCTTGTGCAGCCTTTTCGCTACGTGCAGCGATCTCAGGCCGCTGCGCTTCGCCCTCTGCCACGCTTGCTTTGCTGGCTTCAAGGTCGCCAGCGAGTTTCGCCAGCGCTTGCACGGCATCTCCGGTCAAACGGTCAGCCGCTACGCGATCCTGTTCAAGCCTTTCTTGCTGGCGCTTCAGATCGGCGAGGCGCGCTTCCGCCGCTTCGAGCTTTTCAGACAGTGCCGCCATGCGGTGTCCATGGGCGCTGGCGTCATCGCGGCGATCCGCCAATTCTTCACGCGCCTCGGCCAGTTCCTCAGCAATCGAAGCCTGCTCTTTCTGAGCGGCTTGCGCGGCCTTGTGAGCCTCGGCCACACGCGCTTCTGCCCCCTCAGCCGCCTCGCGAGCGTCTTTGGCCGCTTCTGCCGCCTCGCGCCATCGGGCGAAGAGCAGCCGAGCTTCGGCGGTGTTAATCTGGTCAGTCAGTTTGGTGTAGCGTTCGGCTTGCTTGGCTTGACGCTTGAGCGAGGCCATTTGCGAATCCAGACCCGCCATCAAGTCTTCGAGCCGCGCCAAGTTTGCCTCGGTTGAGCGCAGCTTGCTCTCCGCATCCTTGCGCCGCACATGAAGCCCGGCGATCCCGGCGGCCTCTTCCAGCATCATGCGACGCTGCGCCGGCTTGGCGGCGATCACTTGTGCGATCTTGCCCTGACTTACCAACGCGGGCGAATGCGCTCCGGTGGCTGCATCGGCGAAGGTGAGCGCGACATCCTTGGCGCGAACGTCCTGACCGTTCAGGCGATACGCGCTGCCCGCGCCGCGTTCGATCCGGCGCGTGACGATCAGTTCCTCGCCCGCGTCGTCCTCTGCGTGCAGAACAACCTCAGCAAAAGAGCGTTCGGGCCGGGTCGACGTGCCAGCGAAGATAACATCTTCCATCCCGCCAGAGCGCATCGACTTGGCCGAGGTTTCCCCCATAACCCATCGGATCGCCTCGAGGACGTTGGATTTGCCGCACCCATTGGGGCCGACAACGCCGGTTAAACCGGGCTCAATGCGAAGCTCCGCCGGTTCGACGAAGCTTTTGAAACCGCTAAGTTTGAGCCGACTTATCTGCATAGGCGATCAGGCGGGGTTACTCCGCATCCTTGCGCGCACCCGCGTTTTGAAGAATGGGCTCAAGCGCGCCCCATTGAACGGCTTCGACCTTCCGGCCATTGAGGGTGAAGGTGGGCGTACCCTGAACGTCCACTTCTTCGGCCTTCTCGGTGGAGTTTTCGACCAGCGCCTCAATCTTGTCCGAATCAGCGAGGCACGCGCGCGCTTGATCGGCCGACAGCCCGCGAGCCGCAAAGAAATCGATAAGGCCGGTGACTTCGCCGATGCGAACAAATCGCTGGTTGACATCAAGCTGCCCAGCCGCGCTAACCGCTTCGTCGTTCGCCTGAATCCCGTCTATGACGGGGCGAAGATTGGTCCACACTTCGTCTGAAAGCACTTGCGTGCGTTCCGCCGGGCCGCAGGTGGCCAAAGTGGCGATCACAACGTCGTAGGTGTTCAGAAAGACTTCGCGTTGTTCGAAGCTGATGACGCCGGTCGCGATATACTCTTTCAGTCCAGGCTTGCCTGTGACCGCGAAGTTCGCGCAAGCGCCGCACGTATGCGAAGCGTATTCGGCCAGTTTAAGCGGCGCTTCGGGATTGCCTGTGATTGTGCCAAAACCGTCTTCGGTTGTCGTCACGGTTTCAAGCCACGTTGCGCCCTCAGGTGCGGGAATAGCCGCTATGGGCTCACCGACCAGGGGCTCATTGACCGCTTCGTCGCCGCATGCTGCCAAAGCCAAGGGCGCGGCCAGCGCCAGAGCGAGAGAAACGCGTCGGGGGTGAAAGATGGTGCGGACGGATTTCATGCGTGTGTTCCTTGTCTTGGAAAAGTGGCCGCGAACGCGGGCAAGGTAAAGTGGGTTGAGCGCGTGCTTGTGCACAATTGTGTCAGTTCTGTGTAGAAACACCTATTCTCGAAGGGATTCCGCTCAAAAAACTCTGGCGCTGATGGTCCTAGCCGCCCGTAACGCTTTCTTGCGGGGCGGGGCGGAAGCGCTCTTGAAGAGTGGCGGCGAGAGAGGGCCAGTCGCCTACGTTCGCTAACGTCTCGCCATTGAGCGCAAATGTCGGGGTCCCCGTGATCGAAAACTCGATCCGGTCCGCTTCATCGTTGGCGATAATCTTTTGCGCGCGCGCTTCGTCGCGCAGGCACGCGCTTATCTGTGACATCGAAAAGCCGCGGTCGCGCATAATGTCATCAAAGCCGAGCGCGCGCGAGGCGTTCACTCGCGCATTCGCGTCCCCGCGCGCCCAGATCTGTTTTTGGCTCTGCGGCGCGTTCACCGCCTTGGTCAGCCACGTGTCCTGAGCGTACAGAAACGCGCGGTGGCGGCCCTTGAAGCCCGCCGGTTCGCCGCATTGCACCAGCAGGCTGACAACAAGGTCGAGGTAGTTGCGAATCACGGGGCGCACTTCGATTGTGACATGGCCCGGGCCGACGGCTGCGAGATCGAGCGTGCTGTCGCCTTGCTTGGCGAAATCGGCGCAGTGGCTGCAGGTGTAGCTGATGAATTCGATCAGCTGCGCATCGGCCTCTGGGTTGCCGTTGCGATACCCTTTTTCCGTGCGTTCGACGACATTGAGCCAGTCTTGCGGCGGCAGGTCATCGATAAGCTCGCTGCGGGTGTCGGCCAAAGACTGCGCCGCGCTGGGTGCGCTTACGTTCAGAGAAAGAGCCAGTGCGGTGAGGGTCATTGCCCCGACGGCGGTGGCGGTTCGAAAAAAGGTCACGATGCGCTGTCGTCCTCTTTGTCTTCTTTGTTGTCGAAACTGCGTGCGAGCGATTCGAGCACCGTGCGCAGCTCTGGGTCCCCGATATCTCGCAAGCTGTCGCCCAATTCCATGGGGATTGGCTTGAGAGACGGCGGCGCTTTGGCGGGTTTGGTATTGGTGGGTGGCTGAACCTTGCCTTGACGTATCTTGATCCGAGCAACCGCGCTGTAGCCGAAGAAGCGGTTCACCCGCTCGATGATCTCTGGGATCACCTGCTGGATCAGAGGCGCGTGGGCGGGGGTAACGACGAGTTGCATGATGCCTTCGGATTTCTCACCGGGTGGAAAGCGGATGGCCTCGGGCGTGCAGACCCGCGCGTGATGGGCGCCGACGATTTCAGGCCAACGCGTCACGACCGAGCTTTGCACAAAGCCGAAGCGCCGAAAAGCGGTGCGTCCCACCTCGGGCATCAGCTCGCCTATGGGTTTCGCCGCGCCGCCACGAGGTCTTTCGTAGGCTTTGGCTGGCTTTCCCTTTGCGGGCCCCTTCTTGGGGGAACTCTTGCGGGTGTCGCTTCCCATTACAGGCACGCCCATGCCATAGCCCTCCCGTGACTGCCAGCATCTCCGACACTCTGCTCCACTGGTATGATGCGCATGCGCGCGATCTGCCGTGGCGCAATCCTCCGGGCGAAGATTCGCCGACGGATCAAGCTTGGCCCTATCGGGTGTGGCTTTCCGAAGTGATGCTGCAGCAAACCACAGTCGCGGCGGTTAAGCCTTACTTCGAAAAATTCACGTCCACCTGGCCGACCGTGTTCGATCTGGCGGCGGCGGAAGATGAAGCGATCATGGCCGCGTGGGCGGGGCTGGGGTATTATTCGCGGGCCCGCAATCTGGTGAAGTGCGCGCGTGTCGTCGCGCAGCGCGGCGGGTTTCCTGAGACCGAAGGCGAGCTTCGAGAACTGCCGGGGCTGGGCGCCTACACAGCGGCGGCCATCGCTTCGATTGCCTTCAGTCAACGCGCTGTGGTGGTCGATGCCAATGTCGAGCGGGTTGTCTCGCGACTTTTTGCGATTGAACAACCGCTGCCGGGCGCACGCAAACCGATCCGCGCCCGCGCCGAAGAGATTACGCCGACCGCCCGCGCTGGCGATTTAGCGCAAGCGATGATGGATCTGGGCTCTAGCGTGTGCACCACCAAATCGCCGCGTTGCTTGCTGTGTCCACTCAGCGAAAGCTGTGCGGCGCGGGCCAAGGGCAACGCGGACACTCTGCCGGTTAAACCTCCTAAGAAAGCCAAGCCGGAGCGCAAGGGTACCGCCTTCTGGATTGAACGCAGGGAAGGAGAGAGAGCGCACGTCTGGCTCGTCCGGCGCGAGGGCTCCGGCATGCTGGGTGGTATGCGCGCCTTGCCCGATGATGGCTGGACCGCGCGCGAGGACGGCACGGGCGAGCCTCCTCTCGATGGCGAGTGGGAGGATTTGGGCGCGGTCCGGCATACCTTCAGCCACGCCCACTTAACGCTCAAAGTCAAACGTATCCGCAGCGACAACGCACCGCCGGGCGAGGGTAAGTGGTGGCCGCTTGCCACGTTGGAGGAGGCCGGTCTCCCCAGCGTTTTCGCAAAGGCGGTTCGCCTGCGGCTGGCCTAGCCTGTCAGGCGAAGCCTCCAAAGACCGAGAGCCTTAGAATAATCAGCAGAAAGACGAGGATGTTGAAATTTCGTCCGCTGTTGCTCGATGAAAGCGCCCCAAGCAAAATCCCGACGGCGCAGACCGGCAGGAGCAACCAAAGCAGAATTCCGACAACCGGAATCAGCAAGGGGATACCGATAACAAAGCAGATCAGACCAATGATCCAGGAAAGCAGATTGAGCATGTGTGTTATATGGGTATAACACCTCGGCTTTGCAACCCCCATTGAAGACTTTGCCTGCGTGCAGCTTTCGTTGCATTGACCCTATTGGCGATCTGCCCCACTAACCTGCGAAAAACCTCTTGGGAGAATCTGTGAATATGGCTTTCCGCACCTTCGAAACCGCTGATCTGTCGCGCCGTTCGCTGTTCCGCGGTGGCGCTTACGCCGCGGGCGCGGCCGCTTTGGCTGGCTTGCCATTTGGACGCGAGTTGCTGGCGCATGATGTGGCGGAAGCTTGGCCAAACGTAGCGGCGATGGCGAAAAAGTATGTCGATGAGAAAAAGGTGGCGAACATGTTCCTCACCTTTGGCTGGAACCAGGAAGACCACGCACACACCGTGGGCGGCGGGACGCTGAGCCTGGCGAGCGCGGAAGAGGTCGACGAAGACTCGCTCTACCGCATCTATTCGATGACCAAGCCGATCACCGGCATGGCCATCATGATGCTGATTGATGAGGGCAAGATCGGCCTCGACATGCCGGTCTATGAAGTCCTACCCAAATTCAAGGACATCAAGGTTCTCGTCGATCCGGAAGGCTCGCTCGACAATGTGGTAGACCCCGTGCGCCCGATCACGATCCGCCAGCTACTCACCCACACGTCGGGTCTGGGGTATCAGATCACGAGCAAGGGACCGCTGCTGGCCGCCTACAACGAAAAAGGCATTGTGGGGGGGCGTGTCAGCCGACTGCCGATCCCAGGCTTCCCACCAGTGACGCCGGCGCCGGGCCTTGAGGTATGGGCTGACCGCCTCGCTGAACTGCCGCTGATGTACCAGCCCGCGACCAAATGGAGCTATTCGTGCAGCATCGACTTGCTGGGTCGAGTTATCGAGGTCGCCACAGGCATGGAATTCGAGGCGTTCCTGAAAGAGCGCTTCTTCGAACCCATGGGCATGACCAGCACCTACATGACCGTCCCCGAGGCCGATAAGGGCCGTTTGACCGACAATTACGGCGTGCTGGGCACCACCGTTCTGCCGATCGATCCGGGCTCGAATTCGATCTATCTCGACACGCCGTTTGTCCCTTCGGGCGGGGGTGGCCTTGTCTCGTCTCCTAAGGATTACGACCGGTTCCTGCGCATGCTTCTGGGTTATGGCAAGCTAGGCAACGAGCGCATCATGGGCGAAAACGCCGTGCGTGTGGGGGTCTCCGATCTCATCCCGAAGACGGTCGACAAGACCGGATCGTGGATGGAGAATGAAGGCCACGGAGCGGGCGGACGTTCGGTTGGCAACTCATTCGGATGGGGCGGCGCGGCCGGCACACTGGGCGCGATTGATTACAAGCTGGGCCTTCGCACCGCTTTGTGGACGCAGTACATGCCAGCAGACGCTTACCCCATTCGGGATGAGTATTTGACTGCGCTGCAAGCCGACATGAAAGCGATGAAGAAGGGCTGAGCCAGACCGTGATTGACGCGGGAAAGCCCCCGATCGCCTTTGCCGGATCGCCAATGGACCGCGCGGACAATATCCGCGTCAATCCCGAAGCTCTAGGCAACCTGATGAACTGGCGCGCGCGCGTCATGGAAATGGACGGGCTTCTGCCATCGGTCGATGAGACCGGGGGGCTTGTGTGGGGCACTCTTGCGGATGTTGATCCGGAAGCCGAGCTCGTCTTTCTGGGCATGATGGATGACAAGGCGCATTTCGCGCCGGTGCCGCCTCAGGGCTCTACATCGCCCGTGATGCCGCGCGCTTGGCAGGTGATGCAACTGCTGCGCCCGGACGAACTGGCCATTTATGGCGGTGCGAAATCGCTTGTCGACTGGCACGCCCGGCACAAGTTCTGCGCCAATTGCGGAGCGCCCACCACGCTCACCAAGGGCGGGTGGCAGCGCGATTGCGGCAATTGCGGCGCGCAGCACTTTCCGCGCACCGACCCGGTTACGATCATGCTGGTCGAGCATGAGGACAAGCTGTTGCTTGGTCGCCAGCCGCGCTTTCCGCCCAAGATCTATTCGGCGCTGGCCGGGTTCGTAGAGCCGGGCGAAACGATCGAAGAGGCGGTTGCGCGCGAGGTTTGGGAAGAGGCCGGCGTACGCGTGTCGAACGTGCGCTACCTTGCCAGCCAACCGTGGCCGTTCCCCAGCCAGATGATGATCGGCTGCACGAGTGTGGCGCAATCCACCGAGCTTACTATCGACAAAACCGAACTGGACGATGCGCGCTGGTTCTCCCGCGAGGAGTTGGAAGACGCGCGCAACGCCGGGCCGCAAGGCAACGAGACGCTGATCTTCCCGCAAAAGTTCGCTATTGCGCACCGGCTTGTCACATGGTGGCTTGATAAGGGAGCGGACGGATGACCGAACGTTTGACGATCGACATATATTCCGACGTTGTGTGCCCATGGTGCGCGATTGGTTACGGCCAGCTGACCAAGGCCTTGGCCCAGTTGGACGGTGAGATCGAGGCGCAGGTGCGCTGGCGGCCATTCGAACTCAACCCCGGCATGCTTCCTGAGGGCGAAGGGTTCGAAGAGCACCTAAGCCGCAAGTATGGCCGTTCCAAAGAGGAAGGCGCCGCGGTTCGCAACCAAATGAAAGACATTGCCCGGGATGCCGGGGTATCGCTGTCTTATGAAGGCGAAGGCACGCCGCCCGAACAACGCATGTGGAACACGCGCGATTGCCACAAGCTGCTCACCTTCGCGCTTGAGCAGGCAGGGCTGCAGGTGCAAACGCAATTGAAGCTTGCGTTTTTCAAGGCGCATTTCAACCACCGCCAGCCCTTGAACGATCGGGCCGCGCTGCTCGACGTCGCGGCAAGCGTGGGTCTGCATCGCGAAGCGGCCAAGGCTGCGCTTGACGACGCGGACCTGGAAGCTCGCGTGATCGCTGAAGAAAAACAGGCTTGGGATTTCAACATCACCGGTGTGCCGGCGATGATCGTCAACGGCAAATTCATGATCACCGGAGCCCAGCAACCGGAAACCTATGTGAACACCCTGCGTAGAGTGGTTGAGAGAACGAAGGTCGCCGCCTCTGCCTAAGGGGTGCGCGCGGCAGTAGGGGACACAATGAAGAGCGTTATTGTTGTTATAATCGTTGCCGCCATTGCCTTGGCGTTCGGATGGTTCGCCGGTTCCGGTGGTATCGAAGTGGCTGGCTATTCTGCCTATTTCCTCTGCGTTCTTCTCGCCATGTTCATCAACTTGCTGGTCTTTATCCCTTCAGCGATTGCGAAGTCCGACACGTTTTACGACACGACAGGGGCGATCACATACGCGACCGTCACCGTGGTGGCGTGCGTCATCAGCTATTCGCACCATGGCGGTCTCGACCTACGTGGCCTTGTGATTGCTGCGCTGGTCATCCTGTGGTGCGGGCGTTTGGGCACGTTCCTGTTTATTCGTATCCACGCTATGGGGGGCACGGATTCCCGCTTTGAAAAGATCAAGGTGAATCCGGCTCGCTTCTTGGTCGCGTGGACCTTGCAAGGTCTGTGGGTCGTTCTCACCGCAAGCGCGGCGCATGTTGCGATCCTCGCGGAAACGCGCGCGCCGATTGGCGTGTTTTTCGCCGGTGGTTTGGCGGTCTGGGTGCTGGGCTTCGTGTGGGAGGGCGTGGCGGACGCTCAAAAGAGCGCCTGCAAGAAAGACCCGGATAACAAGGGCAAGTTCATCAATGTCGGCCTGTGGAAGTGGTCGCGCCATCCCAATTACTTCGGCGAGATCACACTGTGGACCGGCATTCTGGTTATGGCGATACCGGTGCTTTCGGGCCTTTCGTGGCTGGTGGTTATCTCGCCAATCTTCGTTTTCGTTCTTCTTACTAAGATCAGCGGGGTGAACTTGCAGATGAAGCAGGGACTGGAACGCTGGGGCGATGATCCCGAATACCGCGATTACCTCGCCAACACGCCAATGCTGATCCCGCGACCTCCGAAGGACTAAGGCAACTCTATGACCGACTTCGCCCCGAAGACTGCCGTGATAACGGGAGGGGCGAGCGGCATCGGGCTTGCGGTGGCCAAGCGGCTCATTGGTATGGGCGCGCGTGTCATGGTCGCGGATTTGCCGGGTGAAGCGCTAAACCGCGCTGCTGAGATCGAGGGGCTGATCGCTCAGGAATGCGATGTGTCAGACCTCACTCAGGTCGAAGCGCTCGCAGATGCTGCGTTTGATACCCTTGAAACCGTCGATCTGGTCCTCAACAACGCAGGCCAAGGCGGCGTGCGGGGGAAGATGTGGGACGTCGATGTCGACGCGGCGCGCGCCCATTTCGACGTCAATTTCTGGGGTGTGTGGAATGGCTGCAAAGTCTTTGCCCCGCGCCTGATCGAGCAGGGCCGCGAGGCTGCGATCTACAACACTGGCAGCGAGAACAGCTGGTTTTGCGCCGTCCCCGAAACCGCCGCCTACATCGCGGCCAAGCACGCCGTGCTGGGCATGACCGAGAGCCTTCGCGAAGACTTGCCAAGCCACGTCCACGCCGGTCTCATCATCCCCGGCTGGGTCTACACCCCGCTGGGGCCCGAGCAGTTTATGAAATGGGGCATGGACGTTGAGGCGTATGCCGACATAGTCGTACCGCAACTCCTCGCGCGACGCCGCTTTGTGGTCAGCCACGGCTACAACACCGTGCGAATTGGAGAGCGGATGGACGCCTTGATGGAGAGTTACGCGAATTACGCGCTAAGCGTCGAAGAGGACGCCAAGCACGACGTGCGGCTGGTCTTCGAAAAGCTGAGGGCGGCGGGGCGCGAATAGCGCGGGTGTCTCAGATCAGCCCCAGCCGCTCCAGCTTCGCCGCCATCTTGCCGGGCAGGGCGTCGCCGATGTCTTCGCCCTCAGCCAGATCGATCGGCGGTTCGCCCTTCAGGTAGCGCCAGCCCTGATGCGCGCGTTTGGGGCGTGGGTGGACGCGGATCAGTTCCGGCTCAAGCTCGATGCGCCAGCGCCCGCTGTCCTCCTCCTGCGAAAACCCCGTGATGACCGAGCGCGCGACAATTGCGTGTTGGTGGATCCAGTAGAGCGAGCCGCCGATGCATTGCTCCCACTTGGTAGGGCGGTATTTGGTCGTGAGGTAAGGGCGGCGTCTTCCGGCGTACCAACTCTCGATATCGGCGTAGCTCTTCGCGCCAAACGCGATCTTCGTCAGATGTAGGGGCATTGGTAACAAGTAGGGCGCAGGGCCCAGAGCCTCAAGTCGCCGGGACCAGCCCACTCACAACCGCGAGCCCCAGAAAGGCGAAAAAGCCCATTGAATCGGTGATCATCGAGACGAAGACTGAAGAGGCGACCGCCGGGTCCTGCTTCAACCGTTCGAAGATGACCGGTACCAGCACGCCCGCCATCCCCGCCACCACGATATTGATGATCATGGCGAGCGCGATCACGGCGCCCATCATCGGCTCATAAAGCAGGGCGGCAGCGATCCCGATCAACACAGCCACCGTTGCTCCGTTAAGTAGGGCGACGCGCAATTCGCGCCAGACGATCTTCCACGTGTTTGCCCGCGTAAGCTGGTTCGTCGCGATAGCGCGTACGGCGACAGCCATGGTCTGCGTGCCCGCGTTGCCTCCAATGCTGGCGACGATCGGCATAAGCACTGCAAGCGCCACCAACGCCTCGATCGCCGCGCCGAAGAAGGCGATAATCGCTGAGGCAACGACGGCCGTGCCCAAGTTGGCGATCAGCCAGCGCACACGCGCCGAATAGGCTTCCTTGATCGGTTCGTTGATGTCGCCATCGCCCGCACCCGAAAGCAGCAGCGCGTCCTCGCCCGCTTCTTCTTGAATGATGTGGACGATGTCATCCACCGTCATCTGACCCACAAGCCTCCCGCTTTCGTCCACCACAGCCGCTGAAATCAGGGCGTATTTCTGGAACATCAGCGCCACTTCTTCTTGGTCCATCGTCACTGGGATCAGCGTTTGGTCGCGCTTCATCACATCGGTCAGAGGGACGGTGCGCGGGGTCGTAAGAATCCAGTTCAGCGCGCAGGTGCCCACCGGATGGAAAGAGGCGTCGACGACGAAGACCTCGAAGAAATCGTGCTCGAAATCGCCCTCATTGCGCAGGTAATCGATAAGATCGCCGACCGTCATATGCTCGGGCGCCGCCATGACGTGGCGGTTCATCAGGCGCCCGGCGGTCTCTTCCGGATAGGCCAGCGCGGAATTGACCGCGGCCTGCGTTTCCGGCTCCAGTTCGGCTATGATCGCCTTCTGGTCGGCCTCATCCAAGTCTTCGAGCAGCTGAACCGCGTCATCGGTCTCAAGCTGTTCGGTAATTGCCGCGACATCGACGGGCGCAAGCGCTTCCATCATGTCTTCGCGCACGTGATCGTTCAGCTCGGCGACCACGTCTGAGCTCATCAGATCGGTGATCGAGGCGGCCAACGCGGCGCGCTCGTCCTTGTCGAAAATCTCAAGAAGGTCGGCAATGTCAGCGGGGTGGAGCGGTTCGACCAGATCGTAGACCGTTCCCTTGTCGCCCCCGTCCAGAGCGTCGCGCACCTTGCTGATATAGCGTGGTTTTAGGCGGTTTTCCTCGTCGTGACGTTCGTCATCGATTCGGTCATCGGGCAGCGCGTCAGGAGCGGCGCTGTCCGCTGTCAGAAGATCGTCCTCAAGAACTGGATCCTGCGCCATGGCTTGGGGTTTAGGCGGGGTCTCGCGAAAAGCAAGCGTAGGCCGTGCGCGGGTGGGTGACAGCTTGGAGCAAAGGGGCTAGGCGGCGGGTCAACACACTTCAGGAGATTCCAAAATGGCCGAAACACTCACTTTCACGCTCGACACCGGCGATGGTGAAGGCAAAGATGTTGTCATCAAGCTGCGCCCCGATCTGGCCCCCGGCCATGTCGGACGCATTACCGAGCTTGCCAGCGAAGGCTTTTACGACGGCGTGGTCTTCCACCGCGTGATCGACGGATTCATGGCGCAGGGCGGTGATCCGACCGGCACCGGCATGGGCGGTAGCGACAAGCCGGACCTCAAGGCCGAGTTCAACGATGAACCGCACCTCGAAGGCGTGTGCTCGATGGCGCGTGCGGCGAACCCGGACAGCGCCAACTCGCAGTTCTTCATCTGCATCGACGACGCGCGCTTTCTCGACAAGCAATACACGGTGTGGGGTGTGGTCGAGAGCGGCATGGAACACGTCCACGCGCTGCCCAAGGGCGAGCCGCCTGCAAGCCCGGGCAAGATTGTCAAGGCAACTGTGGCCTAAACCAGCGCTGTAGAAATTTGAGCAGCAGAAGGAGTGGCCGTCAGGCCGCTCCTTCTTTTTTGCGCGACGCAATCTTCTCCAACACCTTTGTCACAGGCACATGAAAGGGTAGTCTTGTGTTCGTATGGTGCCACGCGTTCGGAACGGTAACGTCGATCCCAATATCGGGACGTGAATTGAGCGCGCCGAAGCTGTCGAGGTCGCCCATCACATCAATCACGGTTTCAACCTGACGCGGCATGGCGATGCGCGCACCGAAGGTGACGATCGGGACCTCTGCGGCTACTTTGGCAAAGCGCGCCTCGTCCTTCGTTCTGAGCGCGTAGAGCGCCTCGGAGATCACCAGATTTCCTTTGGAATGGCCGACCAGCCAATCGCACTCCACCTCGCCGCCAAGCAACGCGATCAGCGCCTTCACATCCTTGCTAAAGCTTGCCAATTGGAAGCCTTGACCTGGATCAGGGGTCGCCATAGCCGGCTTTGGCAGCCAAGGATTGAAGGTCCGCATAGTGTCGACCGCTGTGTCAAACGCGTTGGCGGAATGGCGCATCGCGTTGACGCCGCCGAAGAGAAAGAAGCCGCCCGCCGCTTCGCTCGCCAGATCGCCAAGGCCATGGCCCGAGACGACCGCAAGCACCGGCCCGCGCATCGCGTCCGCCACGTTGCGCGCCAGAGCCGCCGCCCCCAAAGCCGAGCTGCCGACGCCAGCCACGGTGATCGCGCGATAGCGCGGCGCAAGGCCCTCGCACTGCGACATCCTGTTCCAGATCCGTAAGCTTGGCTTCCACGAGGGGCCAACCTCCAGGATCATCCCTTCGACCTTGCCCGGTCGCCGCAGTTGGTCTCGCTCCGTTGCGCTCAAGGCGCTGATGTCGTAAAACAACCCGTCCAAGGCGGTGTTGTCGGTGCTGCTTAGAAAGGGATTGGGAGGAAGGGGAAGCATCGCGCTTGATGTTAGACACGCGCACAGGGAAACACACCCCCTGCTTAATGTCTATTAGCATGTGATCGAGAGGCGATTGAACCTTGCGCGCGGCTTCGCTAAACGCCCAGGCCTCATGAAACCGCAAAATCCCCCCAAGACCTACCGGGTCAAGTCCTTCGGCTGTCAGATGAACGTCTATGATGGCGAGCGTATGGGCGAGCTTCTTGCCGAGAAAGGCATCACGCCCGCGCCTGAAGGCGAAGAAGCCGATCTGGTCGTCCTCAACACTTGCCACATTCGCGAGAAGGCGGCGGAGAAGGTCTATTCGGACATCGGTCGGCTGAAGAAGCCCGACGGCTCTAAACCCATGATCGCGGTCGCCGGATGCGTGGCGCAAGCCGAGGGCGAGGAAATCATGGAACGCGCGCCGAGCGTTTCGCTGGTGGTTGGACCGCAGGCCTACCACCGCCTGCCCGACATGCTGGACAAAGCGGTGAAGGGCGAGCGTGCAACCGACACGGACATGCCCGCAATCGCAAAGTTTGATAGCCTACCCAAACGCAAGATGCGCTCGCCATCCGCTTTCCTGACCGTCCAGGAGGGATGCGATAAGTTCTGCACTTATTGCGTTGTTCCCTATACACGCGGCGCTGAAATTTCGAGGCCCTACAGTGACTTGATTGATGAGGCTCACAAACTGGTGGACGCTGGGGCGCGCGAGATCACGTTGCTCGGCCAAAACGTCAACGCCTGGGCTGGCGAGGACGCTAAGGGTGCGAAAGCGGGATTAGGCGAGTTGATCCACGCGATTGCCAAGATCGATGGTCTGGAGCGCATTCGCTACACCACCAGCCACCCCAACGATATGGACGATGCGCTGATTGAAGCGCACGGGACCTGCGACAAGCTGATGCCTTACCTCCACCTGCCGGTGCAGTCGGGCAACGACCGGGTGCTGAAGGCGATGAACCGCGCGCACACTGCCGAAAGCTATCTCAAACTTCTTGAGCGTTTCCGCGCGGTCCGTCCCGATATCGCCCTTTCGGGCGACTTTATTGTGGGCTTTCCAGGCGAGACCGAAGTGGAGTTTGAAGACACGCTGAGCCTCATTGACGAGGTGCGCTACAGCCAAGCGTTCAGTTTCAAGTATTCCCCGCGACCCGGTACGCCCGCGGCAACGATGGATAATCAGATCCCCGAAGAAGTGATGAAAGATCGCCTCGCCCGCCTGCAAGCGCGCCTCAACCGTGACCAGATCGCGTTCAACGAGGCGAGCGTTGGCAAGACCTGCGCCGTTCTGGTCGAACGCAAGGGCAAATTCGAAGGCCAATGGCTCGGCAAGTCACCATGGCTGCAAAGCGTGTGGTTCGAACAGCCTGGCGCTAGTGAGATCGATATCGGCGATATGGTTGAGATCAATCTGGTCGAAGCCGGTCCAAACTCGATCAAAGGGTCGCTGTTGGACACTGTTCACGCCTGAAAACCGAACATGACGGCCACGTGACTATCCACCACGACGGCGCGGCGTCTCCCTTGCTTTAGAGCAAAGAGGGCGTACCTTTCCGACTCGAAAGCCAACCGCGCGCAAAGGGACCTATGGGCCGCAGACCGACACAGAAAATTGATCCTGCCGTCTTACCAGCGGCGATCAACGCAAACGAAGACAGCAAGGCAAGGGCTGAAGTTACCTTCGAAAACCAGTCTTTGCTGGGGCCCTTGTTCGGACAGTTTGACGCGAATTTGGTGCAGCTGGAAAACCGTCTCGGCGTCTTCATCCACGCGCGGGGTGACAAAATCCTTATCGAAGGCACCGAAGACGCGGTTGCTCGGGCGCGTGAGACTCTGAACACGATGTACGATCGTCTGGCGCAGGGGCAGGACCTCGACGCCGGAGCGATTGAATCGCTCATCGCCATGTCGAACGAGCCAACCTTGGAAGGGATCATCAGCGGGGAAACCAAAGAGCCCCCAATCATGATCCGCACACGCAAGAAAACGATCGAGCCGCGCTCGGCGACGCAGATTGCCTACATGCGCGCGCTGGTGCGCGACGATATAGTGTATGCACTTGGCCCGGCGGGGACGGGCAAGACCTATATTGCGGTCGCGCAGGCTGTCAGTCAGCTGATCAGCGGAAGCGTTCAGCGCCTGATCCTCTCGCGCCCGGCCGTCGAGGCGGGGGAAAAACTTGGCTTTCTGCCCGGCACCGAGAAAGAGAAAGTCGACCCGTATCTGCGCCCGCTTTACGACGCGCTCAACGATTGCATGCCGCCGGAACAGGTGCAGCGCCGCATCGACAGCGGCGAGATCGAAATCGCTCCCATAGCCTTTATGCGGGGCCGCACGTTGGCCGACGCGTTCGTGATCCTGGACGAAGCGCAAAACACCACGCGCGAGCAGATGAAGATGTTCCTTACCCGCTTTGGGCAGAACAGCCGTATGGTGGTTTGCGGAGACCCGCTGCAGGTCGATATTCCGGGCGGTCAGCGCATGAGCGGCCTTGCTGACGCGGTCGAGAAACTCGAAGGTGTCGAAGGCTTCGGGACGATCCGCTTCACCGCGGCTGACGTAGTACGTCACCCGATCGTGGGTCGTATTGTCGAGGCTTATGAGGGGCCGTCTAACTAACCTTGGATCTCGACATCGACATAGAGGATTGGCCCGCAGGCGAATGGGAGGGCTTGGTCGGAGCTGCAAGCGCGGCCTTGGGCGAGGTTGCTCCTGAGCTTACCCATCCACGCCTGAGCGTCAGCGCCCTGTTCACCTCGGACGCGCATGTCCATGAACTCAACCGTGAGTGGCGCCAGCGCGATAAGCCAACCAATGTGCTGAGCTTTCCAATGCTGACTCGCAATCACCTTTTGGCTCTTGAGGTGGAAGGACCGCCAGTCCTTCTGGGGGACATTGCTCTTGCTTGCGAGACCTGTGCTAGGGAGGCGCAAGAGAAGGGCGTGCCTCTGGAACATCACGCGGCGCATTTGATCATCCACGGTTTGCTTCATCTGGCTGGGCACGATCATGTGCATTCCGATGAAGAAGCCGAGGCGATGGAGGCCCTGGAAATTGCCGCTCTTGCCAAGATGGGGATTGAAGACCCATATGGAGACCGCGAACGAATGGAGGAAAGCTCGTAAGGGCCCCAAATATATCGATGCCCGATTCTCAAAGTCCCGCGGGAGACGCGGAGAGTAGCGGCGGCCTTTGGGCCGCGATCCGAAAAATCATGCGGACCGGCGACGGCGATCGCTCTTTGCGCGCGCAGCTTGAAGAGGCCATCGACGTGCACGATGGCGAGAACGGGGAAGAGGGGCCCGACGATCAGGATGCCGGCAACGGCGACCTTTTGCCGGTTGAGCGGCAGATGCTCCGCAACTTGCTTCACTTTTCTGATCATGACGCCGATGACGTGGCTGTGCCTCGCGGAGAAATTGTCGCGGTTGACGCCAAGATAAGTTGGGAAGATCTGGTTGCGACTTTTTCCGAGCACGGCCATTCGCGCATGCCGGTGTACCGTGAGACGCTGGATGACGTGATCGGGATGATCCACATCAAGGACGTCTTTCCTTACCTTGCGAACGGAGAAGCTCCGCCAGCGGATTGGACCACACTGATGCGCCAGCCGCTTTATGTGCCGCAGGTTCGCGGCGCGCTGGATGTTCTGGCCGATATGCGGGCGCGCCGCGTACACCTGGCCATCGTTCTCGACGAGTTTTCAGGCACGGACGGGATCATCACGATCGAAGATCTGGTCGAGGAAATCGTTGGCGAAATTGAAGACGAGCACGATGAAACGCCCGAGCAAATGATCGTGCCGATTGGCGAGGGCATGTGGGACTGCGACGCACGCGCAGAACTGGAAGATGTTGCCGAGGAGATCGGAAGACACACGTCTGACGTGGAGGAAGCCGTCGACACGCTGGGAGGACTGGCTTTTGTTCTGGCGGAAGCGGTGCCTCAAGTTGGAGCAATGGTGGAACACCCGAGCGGTTGGCGGATTGAGGTAACAGCGGGTGATGAAACGCATGTGAAGCGCTTGCGCCTCCACCAACCCGAGCCCGCATTAGTTGCGAGTGACATGCAATAATCACACGCTAGCGGTGTTTTTTCACTGAATTCTTCGATTTTTTGCATCCATAAAGCTTGCCGAACGTATCTCCTGCAAAGATAGGAGAGTTCATGCCGTCACGTCGTTTGCCCCCGCTTCGCGCGCTTGAAGCTTTCATGCGAACCGTTCGCCTTGGTTCCGCCCGCGCGGCCGCGGAAGAAATCGGGTTGAGCCCCTCAGCGCTCTCGCGCCGTATCACGAACCTCGAAGAGTTTGTGGGGAAGAAACTGTTTACGCGCGCGCGCCAATCCATGCAGCTCACCGACGAAGGCCAGGCTTTTTACGAAGCGGTGAACCCGCATTTGGAGTCGCTTGCGCGCGCGGTGGAAAGCCAGTCGGACAACGTATCGCTGCTGCGCCTACGCCTTGGGGTGCTGCCTGTTTTTGGCAGTCAGCGCCTTTTTCCCCGCCTGGGCGAACTGCGCAAGCGTCACCCGCTACTCCACATCGATATCGACACCGCGCCGCACCTTGAAGACCGCGTGGGCGACACGCTCGACGCTGCGATCATTCTCTCGCGTGGGCCTGACACCAACTTGCACGCGGTCCGGCTGGACCATAATCTGGTTCACGCGATCTGCTCCAAAGATGTTGCGCAAGCCGTGGGTGATGAGCTTGATCCCGAGCGCCTCGCTAAGCAGACGTTCCTCATTCACAACGAGTTGCCGGAGAGCTTTCGCGCGTGGAAGCAAGCCTATCGCCTTGAGGACATGGAGCCCGCCGCGATTGACCATTATGACAGTGGGCAACTGATGCTGGAGGCCGCGGCGCAGGGGCTTGGAATTGCGATCATGCACGATGATCACCTCGACCGACTGGCCGATAACCGCCTGACCAATCTGGGCCCGCTCGAGATAGAGAGTCCGTACAGCTATTGGTTCGTTTGCAAGCCCACCGCGCTTGAAATGCGCCCGGTCCGTCTGTTTCACGACTGGTTGGTGCGCGCTTCACTGTGACGGCGCCCTAGTGACCGAAAACCGCAGCCATTCTCTTGCGGTCGTGGTCTAGCAGCCAAGCCTTATGCTTCTCGTACAAGGATTGCGTTTCGCTGCGCTCAATTGACGTCACGTCCATGCCGCGATCATCATAGGCATGCACCAAGACGCCTTTGTCCGGGTCGAGTAGCTTAGACTGGACCGGCGCGACCGGGCTAACGCCTAACTCGTAAGCGATCTGGTTACAAAGCAGTATGTCAGCATCTCGCCAAGTGATCGAAATAACCCGATGCACCCAAGGTTCTTGCTCAGGTGCATCCCGGTCGCTGGACCAGAAATAGTCGGCAAAGGACGCCAAAGGGGTGTCTGTTACCACGCCCAAATCCGTCAAATGAGCGAAGGCTGAAACGCCTTTGGGCCAGCCATGGTGCTTTGAATTGAGTTCGCGCTCAGGCGCGGGTGATGCGGCGATGACGGCCACGAGTGATTTGGATTCCAAGGAAGCTCGCGCGAGCGACCGGGCGCGTTCGAGAGTCGCAATAAAGCGGGTAACGTAGTTATTCGGAAGCTGGTCGATATCGCCCAAATCAAAGCGAAGTGAGTAAGGGGATAAGGCGAAGTCTTGTTGCCAATCCGGGCCGAATTCCAACGCCATAATCAACGTAAATTGAGGCGTTTATTCGACTTCAATGGGTACTCTTTCCGGAGGCGCTTCATAGCGCACCGGGGGCACCGAGTGGCTGAATTCGCGCAGCGGCTTTCCCAGCGCTTCGCACAACGCCTCCTCGATCCGGCGACGCGCTTCGGCGCTGATCGCTTTGCGTCCGCGGAAGTCCTCAGGGCTGAAAGGTTCAAGAAACTCGACCTTGAGCTTGAACGAGCCTTTGCGCGACAGAACGCGCTTTGCGTTGTTGAGCCCGCCTTCCTCGCCAATCCAGCCAATCCATTCAGCCACCGGGCCATAATCGAGCAGCACTGGTTGCACCAACACGCCGGGGGGCGGGGGCTCAAGCACCGACAGCATGCTGGTCTTGAAGGGCAGCAACGATTGTCCGTCCGTGGTCGTGCCTTCCGGGAAGACGGTAACGGACCAGTTGTCCGCCAACGCTTCTTTCAAGGCGTTGATTTGCTCAGCGACACCCATGCGATGCTCACGCTTCACGAAAACAGTTCGGTTAAGCGAAGCTAGCCAGCCGACGATCGGCGACTTCTCCAACTCGGCCTTTGCTACGAAAGCGGTGCCGCTTGCGCCCGCTAGGCTTAGGATATCGAGCCAGGAGACATGATTGGCGACATAGAACACGTCGCGCCGCAAATGCGTGCCGATCACTTCGACCCGGGCGCCGCACACGCGCGCGGAATAGCGCAGGAACAACATGGGGAAGGGCGAGCCATAGGCGAAGATACGGTAGAGGAAATGAAGCGGCACAAAGACGATAAGCAAGGCTAGAAGCCCAAAAGCGCGCCAACCGATCCGCATCCAGCCAACCGCCGAAATCGGAGTGTCTTCGCCACGCGCTGCGGCGACCCGCTTTTCCCATTCGCGAGTGTGCAGCGTACCGTCTTCAGATGAGACGGTATCAGATCTTTCGGTATCCATGCTTTTGATCCCCAAACAGCGCGGCTGCGCTTAATCGTCGCGCGATAAACGCACGCCGTACAATTCCATCCGGTGATCGACGAGGCGATAGCCAAGCTTCTCGGCAATCTGACGCTGAAGTTGCTCCACCTCGGGATCGACAAACTCGACCACTTTGCCGGTCTCCACATCGATAAGATGATCGTGGTGAGCTTCAGGCACCGGCTCATAGCGTGACCGGCCATCGCCGAAATCATGGCGATCAAGGATGCCAGCCTCCTCGAACAAGCGAACTGTTCGATAGACCGTTGCGATGGAAATGCGCGAATCGACAGCCGACGCGCGGCTGTGCAGCAATTCCACATCGGGGTGGTCGTCGCTTTCGGAAAGAACCTTTGCGATGACCCGGCGTTGTTCGGTAATGCGTAAGCCTTTTTCGGCGCACAATTGCTCAAGATCGATCTTCTGGGTCAAGGAGGGCTCCCCTGCCGTTTTTGGACAATCCGCGTTTTGCTCAAACGCTACGCGACGCCCGATTTATGTTCCCCTCAACGCTTTAGCTAGACCCGCGGCTTTCCTCAAGCGCACGGGGTAAGCCTCGCCGGTGATTATGGTCTCAATTCGTACAGCGCTGGGGTGTTCCAAAAAGAAAACGCCGCTCTGCGCAAGGCGGCAGAGCGGCGAATAGCAGTTCCGATGCGACCCGGAAGCGGCTGGGCCCGGCCTTTGTTGGCCGGAGCAGTTTAAGCGGCTTTGCGCTTTGGACGTCCACTGCCCGGCTTGCGGCCGAGACCAATCTTCTTCGCAAGATCGCGGCGCTTTTCTGCATAGTTGGGCGCCACCATCGGATAATCCGAAGGCAAGTTCCAACGCGCGCGGTAATCTTCCGGGGTCATGTCGTAATTGGTGCGCAGATAGCGCTTGAGCATTTTTAGTTTTTTGCCGTCTTCCAAGCAAACAATGTAGTCCGGCTTTACAGAAGCGCGCACTGAGACCGCCGGTTCAGGGCGCTCTTCCGCCGGTTCCGCTGCTTGGCCGAGGCCGGACAAAGCGCCGAATACGTTGGTGATGAGGCTTGGTACATCGTCGACAGCGACATCGTTATTGCTGACATGCGCGGCCACAATATCGCTGGTAAGTGTAATGAGCGTTTCTTTCAGCTCCAAATCAAGTTCTTGCATGAGTCCCTCATTATATCATGTGATGATATCTTATTGATCCGACTATTCCTGTCGGTAGGTTTCATCTGAACCAACTGGACCGTGAACGCAAGCTGAGTAGTGCGCTTTGTGATGTGAATCTCGTCCGCTTCGAATGTAATCTGTTGATTAAAGACTGCGTGCAAAAGTAATCGCGTCAATACGGGTCCCGTCTAGCGCCTTGTAATAGTTTGGCCGTTCCCCAATGGGGTCAAATCCTACCTTCCGGTAAAGGTGCAGGGCGGGGTTGCCTCGTCGCATCTCCAGAAAGATCTTATTGGCTCCGCGACCGCGCGCTGTGTTGAACAAGTGATTGATCAGGATTTGGCCCAATCCGCGCGCTCGCGCGCTTGGAGAAACGGCGATCAGCAACAGCTCTTCTTCGTCCGCGGCATGGCGCGACAAGACGAAGCCAGCGGCTTTGTTTGGCTCACTGCCTGCAATGATCGCACCGGATTCGTCGATCAGCAAAGCGTGCGTGCTGGGCAAGATCAACGCATCGCTAATCTGGCGGCGGTTCCAGGCTTCGCCATAAGCGGGATCGAACGCGGTTTCCATCACCTGCATGATCGCGTCGATCAACGCATCTTCATTGTGAGTGGACGGGGTGAAGGCGCGCGAACTCATGAGGTTTGAACCGCCTTTTGTGGCGTTGCATCCGGTGCGCGTCCATAAATGGGGCTTAGGTCTTCACTCAGATGAGATTCCGCTAGACGCAATGAATTGCCCGCATCGGGCAGCGCCTCGATCGCGATCCGTTCGTCTTCGAACAAATCGGCGCATTCCTTCGCGCGGTTGCCCACTATCAGACCGTGGGTTCCCTCGGCTCGCACTTGATCCGGAGCGAGTGAGCGCTCACTATTCTCGGCCGTGCCATCTGCGGCAAAATTCTGCACAAACCATTCACCATGGCCACCGTTCATGCACACCGTGAGCGGCTGCGGTTCGGGCAAATCAACGCCCAATTGGACTAACTGGAGGGTGCGATAACCAAGGACAGGCGACGCCCACGCGAATCCCAAAGCTCGGGCTGCGGCAAGCCCAACGCGCACCCCGGTGAAGCTGCCGGGCCCAAGAGAGACAAGGATGCGATCCGCGCGGCCTTTGTCGGGCAATTCGGCGATCATCGGGATCAGGTGTTCGGCGTGGCCACGGCCCAGCACCCGGTGATCGCGCGCCAAGAGGGTCTCTCCATCGAACAGTGCGATTGAGCAGGCCTCACTGGCCGTTTCTATGGCGAGAACACGCATCGCCATCGCCCTGCCTCAGCAAGGCGCGCGGGGCAAGTCACACGATGGTGTTGAAGGTCTCGAAGTCGGGACGCGGAGATCGATCAAAGATGCTTTCCGGATCGCCATAGCCGATGGAGCACAGGAAGTTGACCTTGTGCCGCGGGTTGTCGGCGAAGAACGCTGCGTTGACCGCATCGGCGTCAAATCCTGACATAGGCCCGCAGTCGAGCCCGATCGCGCGCGCAGCGAGGATCAGATAAGCGCCTTGGAGCGAGGAATTGCGAAAGGCGCCCTCCTGACGTCCTTCCTCATCGCCCTCGAACCAGCTCCTGGCGTCGGTGTGAGGAAACAGCCAAGGCAGCTCTTCATGAAAGTCGATGTCGTACCCGACAATCGCGGTCACGGGCGCGGCTTTGATCTTGGCTTGATTGCCTTCCATCGCGCAAGCGGCCAGCTTGGCTTTCTCTTCCGGCGACTTGACCCAGACAATCCGGACAGGTTGCATGTTGGCCGATGTCGGTGCCATCTTCATGAGTTCCCAGATCGCGTGAAGCTGGGCGTCGCTAACCGTCTTGTTGAGCCAGTCGTTATAGGTGCGTGCTTCGTTGAACAGCTGTGCGAGAGCGTCCTCGGACAGACGCGTGTCATGAAATTGCTGGGTCATCGGGTATCCTGAGTGGGAAGGAGAGTTACGCCGCGCGCACTTCTTCGACTTCGGGCACGTAGTGCTTCAGCAGGCTTTCAATGCCCTGCTTCAATGTCGCCGTGCTGGACGGACAGCCTGAGCATGCGCCTTGCAGTTGCAGGTAAACCACGCCGTCCTGAAAGCCGCGATACGCGATATCGCCGCCATCGCCCGCCACCGCAGGCCGCACGCGCGTCTCCAGCAATTCGTTGATGTTGGCGATGATTTCGGCGTCTTCAGCGCGGTCTTCGACAACCAGTTCCTCGGACTCGGCAGGAACGTTGATGCCATCAGCGCTGCCGCCGGCAAAAAGCGGCGCTTCGGAGACGAAGTGGTCGAGCAGTATGGCGGTCACTTCGGGCTTCAAGGCGCTCCAATCGCCGCCGGGCGCGGCTGTGACCGTCACGAAATCGTGACCGAAGAACACGTTCACCACCTCTCCGGTGTCAAAAATCGCTTGCGCAAGCGGGCTGGCTTCGGCCGCTTCGGGTGAGGCGAATTCGCGGGTACCCATCGCCATGACTTGGCGTCCCGGCAGGAATTTGAGGCTGGAGGGGTTGGGGGTTGTTTCGGTCTCAATAAACATACCCATCAAATAGGTGCCCGCGCTTACAAGGGCAAGACATCAGAATAAGCGACGCGTTCACTATCCCTTCAGTCGTTCGCCCCTTATAGCTTAAGTCATGAATCTCCTTAATCGGGCGTGTTTTGCCCTTGCCTTGATTGCCGCGCCCTTTGCGATGTCCTCTCCCTTGCTCGCGCAGGACGCGCCGCCCGCGCCCTCGCAAGCCGAGATTTCGATCCCTGAGCCTAAGGCCCTTCAAGAGGGCGATGAGGTCCCTTGGCTTTATCGTGGCAGCGATGTCCCGGTTGATAGCAAGTGGCTGTTCGGCGAGATGGAGAACGGGCTGCGTTACGCGGTGCGCCGCAACGGAGTGCCTCCCGGTCAGATGTCGATCCGAGTGCGCGTGGACGCGGGATCGTTGCACGAGCGCGATTTTGAGCAAGGTTACGCGCATTTGCTTGAACACTTGCTCTTTCGTGAGAGCAAGTATCTGGGCCAAGCCGAAGCTATCGCCGCCTGGCAGCGTCTGGGAGCCACCTTCGGAAGCGACACCAACGCTGAAACCAGCCCGACGCACACCGCTTACAAACTAGACGTGCCCAATATCGACCGCGCGAAACTGGTCGAGAGCTTCAAATACCTCTCTGGCATGATCCGCGAGCCGGTGCTCAACGATGCCAATGTCGCCGCCGAATTGCCTATCGTGCTGGCTGAAAAGCGAGAGCGCGGGGGAGCCTCCGAACGCGTCGCGCAACTGACGAGGCGGACTTTTTTTGCTGGCCAGCGCCTCTCTACGCGTAACCCCATCGGGATTGTTGAAACGCTTAATGGGGCAAATGGGGCCAAGCTCGCTGAGTTCCACCGCCGCTGGTATCGCCCGGAAAATACGGTGGTTGTCATAGCGGGCGATGCGGATGCGCGTGAGCTGGCTGGGCTGGTAGAGCAATGGTTCGGCGATTGGGAAGGCCAAGGGGAGGGGGCTGTGGCGCCTGACTTTGGTGATCCGGTCGCGCCTGAAGGTACACAGGCAGCCGCAGGCACGGGCTGGCCTATCGGCGAAATGGGGGTCGCGGTTGAAGCTGATTTGCCGCGCAATCTTACCTACGCAATTATGCGACCGTGGCGAAAGGTGGACGACACTATTGTCTACAACGAAGGCCTGCTGCTTGATGCGCTGGCCCAGGCGATCATCAATCGCCGTCTGGAATCTCGCGCGCGCGGCGGTGGCAGCTTCCTTTACGCCAGCGTGGGACAGGACGATATCTCGCGTTCCACCGATGCCACCTTCGTGAGTTTCGCGCCGCTGACTGATGATTGGAAAGCCGCGCTGGCTGATGTGCGCAGCGTTATCGCCGACGCGATTGAGAACGCGCCCACGCAAGAAGAAATCGACCGCGAGGCGGCGCAATTTTCCGTCGTATTCGAAAACCAGGTTGAGCAGGAAAGCGTTCAGGCGGGCTCCAAGCTGGCTGACAATATCGTCAACGCGGTTGATATCCGGGAAACGGTCGCCGCGCCGGAAGTGGTGCGCGATGTGTTCGCCGGGATGCAGGATCGTCTGACACCGGAAGAAATCCTCGTCCGAACCAAAGCGCTGTTTCAGGGTGACGTCGTGCGATCCGTCTATGTCACCCCGCAAGCGGGCGAGGCGGATGGCGACGCTTTGCGCCTCGCGCTGGCGACCGAAGTGGACGTCGATTCGACGGCCCGCCTTGCCGCGCAAACCATCAAGTTCGACGATCTGCCGCCCATCGGCGAGCCGGGGAGTATAGTCAGCCGCGAGCCGGTCGGCATTCTTGAAGTTGAGCAGGTCAACTTTGCCAACGGCGTGCGCGCGCTTTTGTGGGCCAACGACGCAGAGCCGGGCCGCGTGACGGTCAAAGTCCGTTTTGGTGCGGGCTACCGCGCGTTTGATGCTGAGAGCGCGGTTTACGCGACATTGGGTGAAGCGGCGCTGGTGGGTTCGGGTGTGGGCGAGTTAGGCCAAAACGAGCTTGATCGTTTGTCCACGGGCCGAAAGCTGGGCTTTGACTTCGCCATCAGCGATGCGGTCTTCAGCTTCACCGCGCAGACGCGGTCTGTCGATGTGGAAGATCAGCTCTACCTGTTTGCCGCAAAGCTGGGCATGCCCCGGTGGGATCCTGATCCCGTCAACAGAGCGAAAGCCGCTTTGACGCTAGCCTACAACACCTATGCGACCAGCCCCAACGGCGTCATCGGGCGCGATCTCAAATATCTTGTGACCGATAAGGACCCGCGTTTTGCAACGCCTGATCCGGGGACACTGGAGGCGGCAACCCCTGAAGGTTTCCGCGCGGTGTGGGAACCGCTGCTTCAGGAGGGGCCGGTGGAAGTGCTGGTGTTCGGCGAATTCGACAAGGAAGCGATCGTTGCCAAACTAACCGAGACCTTTGGCGCTTTGCCGCCGGGGCGCGCTGTGGAGACACAAGTCGCGGTGCGAGTGCCGGATTTCCCTGAGCCGCAGCCACTTCCAACCGTTCTGACGCACCGTGGCGACGCCAATCAAGCGGCCGCTGTGGTGGCCTGGGCCAGTGGAGGCGGAATGAAAGCGATCCGCGAATCGCGCCAAATTGAAATCCTGACGCAAATCTTCAACAACCGCCTGCTCGAAGCGCTGCGCGAAGAAGCGGGCGCGGCCTATTCGCCGCAAGTGGTCTCGCGCTGGCCAAGCGATATCAATGGGGGTGGCACTATCACGGCGATCGCTCAGATCGAGCCGGACATCCTTCCGCTGTTCTTTTCCGAGGCGGATCGCATCGCAAAAGACCTGGCGCAAAACCCGCCCACCGATGATGAGATTAACCGTGTGACGGGACCGCTCTCCCAGCTTATCCGGCGCGCATCGACCGGCAACCAATTCTGGTTGTTCAACCTCGAAGGCGCGAGTTTCGATCCGGTGCGGGTGGAGATGCTGCGCTATCTACTGGGCGACTATTCGCGCACAGACCCTCGGATCATGCAGTTCCTCGCGAAACGCTATTTCGTGCAAGGGGCGCCGCTGCGCCTTGCTATCATCCCCGAAGGCCAAGAGTTGGCTGAAGTCGCGCCGCTCGCTCCGCCTTCGCCTCAAACCGCGGCTGGTCGCATTGGCCCGGTCCAAGGCCCGGGGGTAGAGGGGCGCTGAATCCGCACGCCGCTGGCCTTCTGATCGCTTGGTCCGATCACACTGCGCGCGACATATAATTGTCGCAAACGAACGCAGGGCTTTACAATTGTGAGGCCGCGCGTGTAGCGGCGCTCTCCACCTTGGACCCCGCGTGTGCTAGAGGCTGTTTCCCTTTAAAATCACGCTGAATACCAAACAGACAAAGATCGTATCGCACTTATGGCTCGCAACTGGACCCCTGATAGCTGGACCCGCTTTGAAGCTAAACACCTGCCAGTTTATGAAGACGCGGCGGAATTGGCCGAGGCAGAGGCGACGCTCGCCGCCTATCCGCCGCTCGTCTTCGCAGGCGAAGCGCGCGCGCTGAAAGCGGATCTGGCCGAAGTTGCTGAGGGCCGCGCTTTTCTGCTGCAAGGCGGCGACTGCGCGGAAAGCTTTGCCGAGTTCCACCCCAACAACATCCGCGACACCTTCCGCGTGCTGCTGCAAATGGCGGTCGTTATGACCTTTGCGAGCAAGCGTCCTGTCGTGAAGGTTGGCCGGATGGCGGGCCAGTTTGCCAAGCCGCGTTCCTCGCCCACCGAAACCAAAGGCGATGTGACGCTGCCCAGCTATCTGGGCGACAACATCAACGGCATTGAATTCGACGCCGACCAGCGCCGCAACGATCCGGGCCGGATGGTGCGCGCCTATTCGCAGGCCGCCTCAACCTTGAACCTGCTGCGCGCCTTTGCGGGCGGGGGCTATGCGAACCTGCGCCAAGTGCATCAGTGGACGCTTGAATTCATGGGCCGCACGCCGTGGACTGACAAGTTTGCCGAAACCGCCGATCGGATCGGAGAATCGCTCGACTTTATGGAAGCCTGCGGGATTGACCCGGCGACCGTACCGCAGCTGCAAGGCACCAGCTTTTACACCAGTCATGAAGGTCTGCTGCTTCCTTACGAGCAAGCGCTCACCCGGCAGGATTCGCTAACAGGCGATTGGTACGCCACCAGCGCGCATATGCTGTGGATCGGCGATCGTACTCGTTTCGAGAACAGCGCCCATATCGAATTCGCGCGCGGCATCGGAAACCCGCTTGGCATGAAGTGCGGCCCCAGCCTGGAGCCAAACGCGCTTATCCGTTTGCTGGACGAGTTGAATCCCGCGCGTGAGCCCGGACGGATCACCCTGATCAGCCGCTATGGCCACGACAAGGTCGAAGATGGCCTTCCCAAACTTGAGCGCGCGGAGAAGCGCGAGGGACACCCGGTTGTCTGGAGCTGCGATCCCATGCATGGCAACGTCATCAAGTCCGACAGCGGCTACAAGACGCGGCCCTTCGACCGTATTCTGGCTGAGGCGCGCGGGTTCTTCAACGTGCACCGGGCTGAAGGCACGCATCCGGGTGGTATCCATATCGAGATGACCGGCCAGGACGTGACCGAATGCGTCGGCGGCGCTGTGGCGATCACCGACGACGCTCTTGGCGATCGCTACCACACGCATTGCGATCCGCGGTTGAACGCTGAACAATCGCTCGAGCTCGCCTTCCTGCTGGCCGAGATGCTCAACGATGCGGCGCTCGAAAAGCAGGCGGACGCCGCATAGGCGAATTCCTTCGACGCAAAATTAGGTAAAGTCCCTAAGGCCGCTTTGGGGCTCTTTGACAGGTGTGCGTCCTATTCCATGTGGGATGGTGACGCGCCTGGCCTTCATAGTGGAAGAAGCGGTTTTGGCCGTGCTGTCTGTTGCCGGACAGCCTGCATTTGTGGACGCGACCCTTGAGCCTTTTAGCGGCGGTATCCCTCTTGCAGTGATTGCGTCGGCGCTCGCTTTGGTGGCGTTGGTGTCGGTCGGAGGAGTTGTCGTCGCGCGGCGCGATGCGCGCGATGCCAGTCGGCTGGCGCGCCAGCGCGGCCGCGCGATGAACGAACTGCTGCGCACGGTCCGCATGGCGGAAAGCATCGCGGATTTGGGCGTGTGGCAATACGATCCGACAACGGGCGAGCAACAATGGTCCGACGGCATGCGGCGCCTCTTCGGTATCGAGCACGACGATGAATTCGTGGCAGGGGATGCGGAAACGCTGCTCTACGCCAACGACATTGATTTGATCGCGCACGTGACGCGCCAGGCCAGCGAGCGCAGTCCTTTCACCTTGCACTACGACATACACGGCTATGATGGCGTGCCGCGCTCGATCAGCGTGCAGGCGTGCAACCTGTTTGGCCAAGGTGGCAAAGTGGTACGCATTATCGCGGTGGTACGCGACGTGACCGACCAGATCAGCCGCGAGCGCGCGTTGGAGGATTCGCGCCAGGCTGCCGAGCTGGAAGCGCACGCGGCGCGCGAGTTGGCCGAAACCGATCCATTGACCGGCCTCGCTAACCGCCGCCGGGTGATGAAAGAACTCGACCGGCTGATCATTGAAGCGCGCGATTTCGGACGCCCGCTCGTGCTGGTCGTCTTCGATATCGACCGCTTCAAGCTTGTAAACGATACACACGGTCATCTTGAAGGCGATAAGATGCTGCAGAACGTTGCCCGGATCGCAGGCGACCACACACGCCACGGCGATATGATTGGGCGCGTGGGTGGTGAAGAGTTCGTCTGGATCATCCCGGAGGTCAATCAGCTGCTGGCTGAGCAGATGGCGGAGCGCTTGCGACAGGCGATTGCAAACGGCTCGTCAGTAGGCGCTGTGCCCAACGTGACAATCAGTGTGGGCCTTGCGCAATTGCGCAATGCGGACACGTCGCTGACCCTGTTTAGCCGAGCGGACAACGCGCTGTATGACGCAAAGGAGGGTGGTCGCAACTTGGTTAAACTGGCGGCATAGGAGTCCACCTTTCTTGCTCTACAAGACCTTCTTGTAAGCTTGAGTTTACACCCGTGTCTGGCAAATGATTTTGAAATAAGGCGCTGACACGCCTTTCTTTTGTCATCTTGATAGGCCATGTCCTTGCTCATGAAAGCCATTTCGGGAGGCCTTCTTGCCGGCTAGCGATTTCGCGCCGCTCTCGACCGCGTCCCATGCGGCGCTTGCTGATCGCTTTGCCACAACCCGTGCGTTAAGCGAGGCTTTGGTCGAGCCGCTCAGCGACGCGGACGCCACGATCCAATCGATGGAAGACGCAAGCCCCGCCAAATGGCATCTCGCGCACACGACGTGGTTCTGGGAAACCTTTCTGCTCCGCGACCACAAGCCGGGATATCGGCGGTTTGATGAGGCCTATCCCTATCTTTTCAATTCTTACTATGAGGCTGAGGGCGCGCGCCACGCCCGCGCGGCTCGTGGAATGCTGTCCCGACCAAGCCTCGCGGATATTCTGGATTGGAGAGCGTATGTTAACGCGGCGATGCAGAGCCTTCTGCATCAGCCAGAGCTTGCCCCGCTGATCGAGCTTGGCGTCGCGCATGAACAGCAGCATATCGAATTGCTGCTAACCGATATCAAACACGCTTTGTTTCAGAACCCGATCGGCCCGGCCATGTGGGCTGACGGATCTTCCTCTTTGGCACATGAACGAGGTCTTGGATGGCATTCGCATCCCGGTGGGATCGCGAAGATCGGGCATGAGGGCGAGAGCTTTGCCTTTGACAACGAAGGCCCCGCGCACCGCGTCCTTCTCGAGCCCTTTGCCCTGGCAGACCGGCTGGTCACGAACGCCGAGTGGGAAGAGTTCATCGCGGATGAGGGCTACTCCACGGCTAGTTTGTGGCTGGCGGATGGTTGGGCTTGGGTGCAGACGCAAAGCATCACCGCGCCGCTCTATTGGAAAGACTGCGAGCCTGGCGGTGAACGCTTTACGCACACGGGCTGGCAGGCTCGCGACCCGAACGCGCCGGTCTCGCACATATCGCACTTCGAAGCGGACGCTTTTGCCAGTTGGGCTGGCGCCAGACTTCCCACCGAGTTTGAATGGGAAGCCATCGCGCGCGGTCAGGACGCTGAAGGGTCGCCGGCAGCGCACGATCCCTCGACGGGCAATCAGCTGGACCGAGCGTGGGCTCTCGACCCCGTTGGTGGCCCTTACCTTTACGGCGATGTCTGGCAGTTCACGTCCTCTGCCTATCTTCCCTATCCACGCTTTAAAGCCGCCGAGGGCGCGGTGGGCGAATACAATGGCAAGTTCATGAGCGGGCAGTGCGTCCTGAAGGGCGCCAGCTGCGCGAGCGTGCGCGGCCATTCGCGCGCGTCATACCGCAACTTTTTCTACCCCCATCAGCGCTGGCAATTCACCGGTCTGCGCCTTGCAAAGGACCTGTAAGGATGGCTCACGATCAAGGTTTGAAGCTGGTCGAACGCGACGCGGACGGCGTGGACACCGCGTTTCGCGCGGATGTGCTCGAAGGCCTTTCGCAGGATCAAAAGGCCATCCCGGCGCGCTGGCTTTACGATGATGCGGGATCGCAGCTGTTTGAAGACATCACACAATTACCAGAATACTATCCCACCCGCGCCGAGACCGAGATTCTCAAGGATCACGGTCCTGATTTTGCCAAGATGATCGGCACGGGCCGGGCGGTGGTTGAGTTTGGGTCGGGCTCTTCGCTCAAAACGCCCCTGCTTCTTCGTGCGATTGATCCGGCGGCCTATGTGCCCCTTGATATCTCAGGCGATTTTCTGCGCGCATCGGCCAAGGAATTGGGCGCCAAGTTTCCCGGCCTTCCCGTGCATCCGGTCGAGGCGGACTTTATGCGCCGTGTCGAGTTGCCAAACGCGGTGAAGGACTTGCCCAAACTGGGGTTCTTTCCAGGCTCGACCGTAGGCAACATGGTGGCGCGCACCGCGGTGGATCTGCTGCGCTCAATGCGCGAGACCTTGGGGGAAGGGGCCGAGCTTTTAATCGGGATGGATCTGATCAAAGCTTCCGACACGTTGATTGCGGCGTATGATGACGCGGCTGGCGTGACGGCGCAGTTCAACCTTAATCTGGCGCGCCGGATTAACCGCCAATTGAAGGGCGATATTCCGGTCGCGGACCTGATGCACGAGGCGCGCTGGAACGACGAGCACGCGCGGATCGAAATGCATTTGGTGGCGACGCGCCCGATGGAATTCAGTGTCGCTGGGGTTCGTTTTGCGATGGCGAAAGGTGAGAGCCTTCATACCGAAAACAGCCATAAGTTCAGCCGGCGGACTTCGTACACTGTCCTTCTGGCCGGAGGATGGGAGCCGCAGGCGCGCTGGCTTGACAGCAAGGAGCGCTTCTCGCTGCTTTTGGCCGAGGCTAAGCCGCCGCGCAGCGCGCCCTAGGTAGGGTCACGAAAGCGTCACACGGACGAAACGCAATACGCCTAACCGCGTTCGCCATACATGGACAATTTACACAGCGATATTGCGATCATCGGCGCCGGAATGGCGGGTCTGGCTTGCGCAACGCGGCTTAAGGCCGAAGGACGCGACGTGCGTGTTTTTGACAAGGGCCGCGGACCCGGTGGACGCATGGCCGCGCGGCGTGCCGAAATCGACGGTGAAACGGTCCGGTTCGATCATGGCGCGCAATACTTCACCGCCAGAGACGCCGGCTTTCGCGAAGCGGTCGCCGGTTGGGAGGCAAGGGGCGCGGTGGCCCGCTGGGAAGCGGCTTCCAAAATATCAGATGATCCGGCTTTCGTAGGCGCGCCCGGCATGAACGGTCCGATCAAGGCCATGGCCGAGGATCTGGGTTCCGTGCTTTGGAGCACCCGCATCGAGGGCCTTGTGCGCGACGAGGCCGTCTGGCGTCTCAGCACAACCGAAGGCGACGTGCACACCGCCAACACCGTCCTTGTCGCTATTCCCGCCGAGCAAGCCAGCGACCTCTTGCAAGAAGCCGCGCCCGCGTTCGCAGAGATCGCCGCAAGCGTGACGAGCGAGCCGTGCTGGGCGGTGATGGCGGCGTTTGAGGAGAGGCTTCCGATAGCGGTGGACAGTGTGCGTGCCACCGAGGCTGCGATATCGTGGGCCGCGCGCAATTCCGCCAAGCCACAGCGCAAAGGGACCGAGGCCTGGGTGCTTCACGCCAGCCCGTCGCGCAGCCGCCAAATTATTGATCGGCCCAAAGAGGAGGCGGCGCAAATTCTGCTCGCCGACTTCTTCTCTCAAACTAAGGTTGAACCGCTGGATCCCGTTCACATTGTCGCTCACCGCTGGCTCTACGCTCAGCCCGCTAGTTTGAAAGGCGATCCCGCGCGGTATGACACCGAACAGCGAATCGGCATCGCAGGCGATTACCTCCACAGCCCCCGCGTCGAAGGCGCGTGGGTCTCGGGCACGGCGCTGGCGGATTTGGTGGTTGGTTAGGCCCTACTTTTTGGGCCGCCGTCCACCGGCCTCCAAACAGGCTTTCATGCTCTTGAAGGGGCGATAGTTCTTGGTTCGCGAGTAGTACTGGCTCTTCCGGTCGTGGCAGATGCCGCTTTTTGACATTTTTACAGGCGGCTCTTGCTTGGCCGCAAGCGGGGCGGCGAAACCCAACAGGATTGCCAGCACCACAGTCGAACGCACTCGGTTTAAAAAGGAACCCTTCATGTGGCCTGCATGATGGCTGACGGGGTAGGAAATGCAACGCTCGACGTCGGATTTCAGGAAAACACCGCTGCGCGGTTGGCTGGGGTGGCAGGGATCGAACCTGCGAATGCCGGTACCAAAAACCGGTGCCTTACCACTTGGCTACACCCCAGCAGAGCGCGCTCGTATAACGGCGATCTCGCAAATGTGAAGGCCGAATTCGCGCTTTTATTCGACTGTGGAACGCCGCTGGGAAAGATCGGTTTCCACTTGCCGCATCAGCGCGTGGCTCAAGCCGTAACACAGCATCGCGATACCGGCCGGGCCAAGGCATAGAATGGGCAGCCATGAAAAGGCGAATTCGATCCCCATAAGCGCGCTCGCGCTTTGATCGACGCCGGGTTTGAACCCGCTTAGCTCAAAGATCAGGCCCGGAGACGCAGCGCCAAGGCCAGCGCCCACTTTCACACCGAATATGGAGGCGGACATGGTCAGCGCGGTCATCTGCACGCCGGATTTCCAGTCGATGTATTCGGCGATGTCCGTGAACATGGAAAAGGACAGGATCATCAAGAAGCCAAAGCCGGTGCCGACCATGAGCTGGGCCAGCGTTTGAGGCCAGCCGGCGTCTAGCGGGACGAGCTAGAAGATCGCGATGCCCAGGCCTTTAAGAGCGCCTCCGGTGATAATCAGGTGCGACTTTTCAAATCTGCGCTGCAGTGAATAGCCGATGATCACGCCGGTGACCTGACCCAGCGCCAGCGCGGTGAGGAAAAGGCCGAAGCGGTCAAGAAAGAGAAAGACGGGCGTGCCGTCATCGCCCGCGACATATTTGAACCAGAACTTGGCGCTGGTGGCGCGGCTGGCGATCGCAAGCACGCCGAAGATTGCCGCGATGACGGTCGCAACCCAAGCGCCAGTGCGGAACAGGCGGCCAAGATCACCCTTGATGGATCCGCTGGTGGGTGCGGCCGGAATCCGGTCTTTTGTGGTGGCGAATGTGATCAGGAAACAGATCGTGGTATTGG
>ERZ1740070.174-NODE-174-length-45486-cov-13.461777_pt1 | contig 45486 bp, 46 predicted proteins | sample MGYA00581734_ERZ1740070 | MGnify/ENA primary metagenome ERZ1740070 (study PRJEB43018, sample SAMN04849744) | marine metagenome | isolation source: floating plastic debris | place: Pacific Ocean | collected 2008-09-01 | study: EMG produced TPA metagenomics... | reverse complement strand
AATGTGGCTAACGATTGGTCGGCATTCAAGAAGTCGTACAAACTGAAAAAGCGGGAAGATGCCGCCAAGATCCAAGGCCTTGACAAGCTCAAGAAAAACGAACGTGCCGACTTCTTTGACTTTGGGTTTATAGAAAAAGACGGCGCTTACTGGAGCATGGACGGCCGTGGTAAAACCCGCATTTGCAACTTCACGTTGGAAATGCTCTATTTCGTTATCAGCAGCGAAGAGCCCAAATACGTGTGCCAGATCACCAACATGTTTGGGGAGAAGCACATCACCGCCATTACCACGGATAATTTTACCAGTGTGGGCACCTTTCGCAAGTCCGTAGGCCGCTTTGGCAACTTCATCTTTGACGGTACTGACCAGCATTTGAATAGGATAAAAACCAAGCTTTTTCATGGCGTAAAAAAAGCCATTGAGCCTAAATATATGGGGTGGAATATCGAAGGTAAATTTTACACCTGGGCAAACGGGCTTTATAATGAAGGGCACTTCTTTAAAGCCGATAAATACGGCATGGTGCAGATCAAAATACCTATTACCACGATCAATGATTTTAAAAGGCTTCCAAGCCCTTGCCAAATTTTAATGAACGATGAAATATTCTCTATCACCTTCGTAAATGACTTCATAGAAGAACAGGGAGCCGAAACCATTGAGGGCTACATTTCCGCAAACGCCGCTTACTTATTGAACTTCTACTACCTCCCTTTTGCCAGTAGCTTAAAGCTATTTGCTGAAGATGACAGCGAAGATACCTTCCAGTTCGAGCGCATGTTCAAATACAATCCGGAGGGGATCAGCTTTAACGAATGGGCGCAGCTCTTTTATGAGGTGTACGGTGATAACGGCATCATTGGCATTTGCTTCTATATAATGGCGCTCTTCCGGGATATCGTATTCCGTGAAAACAACAGTTACACACCCATGCTGGGCGGTTTTGGCCCACGACAAAGCGGTAAATCTACCTGGGCACGGAGTTTATGCCGCCTTTTCGGTGATCCCCTTCCTGACGGCATGAACCTGGAAAGCGGCAGCACTACCACCGCGGCCGGCCGGTATATGGCAAGCTATTCTAACGCCCTGGTTTGGCTCAATGAGTATAAAAATAGCTTGAGTGATTCCGTGCGCGGTATGATCAAAGGCATAAGCGATGGTAACGGTAAAATTACCGGGCGCAAAACCTCGGGCAACCAGGTGAAAGTAGGTAACCCGCGCAGTTGTGCCATTCTTACTGGCCAGGATCTACCCACCAAAGATCCGGCCATCTACAGCCGAAACGCCGCTTGTGAGTTTGACGGTAAACGGCGCAAGCATGAAAAATTCAACGAGCTTACCCATTTGGAGGCTGAAAACAAATTGACCACCGTCACCACGGAATTACTGGCCCACCGGCATCTCGTGCAAATGGATTACGGTAAGTTAAGCCTCACCCAGAAAGCCGCTTTGCGGGAGTCCTATGTAGAAAAGGAAATGCGCGTGGACGACCGGCTTTTGGTCAACATTGTAAGCCTTACCGCGCCGATAGCGATACTGAAAGATGCTGGCAAAATAGAATTGCCTTTCACCTGGGAAAAGCTGGAGGAAGTGATAGAAGACAAGCTTACCCGGCAGCTGGCCATACAAGCTACGGCCGATGATGTGGAAGCGTATTTCACCGTGCTAATGAGCATGTGCGGTACGCCTAATTTCAAATACGGCGAGCACTATGATATAAAGAAAACAAGTAGCGGTTCGGTAAAGCTTTTCTTACGTACCGGTGCTTATCACAATAGCTATGAAAGGGCGTGCAATAGCGGCTCGGGAACGCCGATGAGTTTAGGTAGCATCCGCGCATACCTGGAAAAGCACTATAGCTTCTTGGAGAAAAAAAGCGGTATCCGCTTCAAGAACTTAAATAACCCTACCAGCGCTCATCTATTTGATTATGAACTACTGCAAGCTGCTGGTATAGAATTTAGTATGACAGAGAGTATAAATGAAATGCCTTTTGAATTGTAAATATATGATTCCTACAATCCTACAATTAACTATATATCTAAATATCAATGAGTTAATAAAAAATATGCTGTAGGAAACTGTAGGATTATGTAGGACGGTGTAGGAAACTGTTTAAAGTTGGTTCGTAGGGTGAGTGTAGGATTCAGCGTGGTGTTTCCTACATTTTGGGGTCTAAATCCTACAAAAAGGGGCTGTTTCCTACAGAATCCTACATAAAAAATGAGTTAAGTAATTGAAAAACAGATAGTTAAATAATGTAGGACGTGTAGGATGGAAAATATGTACTTATATAAAATGTTTAACCTTTAAATATAAAATACAATGAGATTAGATAAAGTAAAGATTACACTGCCAATTATTTCTTCTAGTAGGTCTGATAATTACCCGTTGATATTGATAGATTCTGCGGGTATAACTCACTATTTTAATTTTGATGGAAGCTATGATGGCTATTCCCATCCAACTAACATTTGTGGAAGCAATGGAACAAATTTAAATTAATGAAATAGCATCATCGATAAACCGATCAAATCAATCAAACTCCCTGGGGTCTCCCAAGTAGGTTATAATTTCCATTACCTCTAACGGCCAAAGTCTTTTTCGTTTGGGTATTCCCAGTTTATCAGTTATTGCCTGGAAAGTTTTATTGGTGGTTTGATAGACCGCGATCAATTCTTGTCGGGTCATGTAAGGGTGAATAAGCGGCTTTTTGTGGCCTTTCATAACTTAAAAATACGGTTTATTAGGAGTAAATAGTAGCTTTTAGGATTATTTAGACACGTATTTCAATTTTTATCGCGAAAGGTTTTCTGATGCTATAGGTTTGAATTCTAATTGTTGTGTAAGCAGTTTGAGTTAGACCTATTTATGTCAAAGAGCGTATTATTTCTTGGGGGATTGACTATTGCCGGGCTTTACATTTGGAACACTGTAAACGCTACCCGCAATTTCGCGGAAAAGCTTACCGTCAAAATTAAAAGCATCGGCATGCCTAAGTTGACCGCTGGGTTAATGTCTATCCCCCTGGAGCTCTTGATTGTCAACAATCAATCCATCGGCGTAAACGTAGAAAGCGGCCAGTTAGCGGTAAACATCCTTCAGGATGATGGCAGCTACTTCCCAATAGGCCAGGCACAAACCCTCAAGCCCACACGTTTAGCGGCGCACTCATCCGTAGTCGTGCCTGTTTCATTTATGGGCAACTTCAGTTCATTCAGCCCCATTTGGGGCGGTGGTGACTTTAGCAGCATTTTAGACAAGATCTTTGGGGGCACCTTAGCTACGCTAAAAATCGATTGGCGTGTACGCGTTCACGGGGCGCCACTCTCCGGATCTGAAATCAAAAAAATCAGCATCTAATGTGCGCGGGTAAACCATATTACGGATGTGGTTGTGACTCTCTAAGCACTATGCCCCAAGCTCTTGGCCTGGTTGCCAGCGCAAAGCGCCCCATTAAACCCGGCACCGAATACGATCAATACTTCGACCTGGGCTCTATCCAAAATCGTGATAAGCTATTAACTGTAGGCGGCCAAAGAAAAACCTTGAGCCTGATGAAAAAGTGGGCTAAACAACACGCTCATCAAACAAGGAAAATAGCTCAGCGGCTAAAGGGAGATACACTCACACAAACGCTTCAAAACGTTTTTGATTTCCTCTACCAGCATGTGCAATACACCCAGGATGCTACCGGTAAAGAACAGCTAAGAACCCCGCTACGGTTATGGAAAGACCGCCGTCGCGGTGCTGACTGTGATTGCTACAGTATATTCATTAGTACCGTGCTTCAAAACCTCAATATCTCGCATGCCTTTAGAATGACTGATTATGGTAATGGGTGGCAGCATGTATATGTGGTCGTGCCCAAAGACGGCAACCTGAAAAACTTAAAAGAAAGAACTAATTACTACGTAGTGGACCCGGTTACTGATCGGTTCAATTACGAAGTACCCTTCAACAAAAAACTAGACGAAAAAATGAGCAGCATGCCAATATACGGGCTTAGTGGCCTGGGAAAAACTTGTACAAGAAAGCCAGGAAACCGCTTTCTTGAGTTTCAAAGCATTAGCGCGTTGGAGCGTGCCGGCAAAGTCAGTACCGAAAAAGTGCTGAAACAAGCCAATGTGCCGATTATCAAAGATCCAGGAAGGCCTGATATACTCATAGCCGATTATGGCCGTGGTAGGCCTGTAGAGTTACCCACGGTAATAGAAAAAAAGGACGTGCCTTTAGTCTACCAACCGGGGGGCGGTGGCACAAAGCTAATTTCTAACCGTGAAGACATCATCGCACTTCCTGATAACTCGGAGATAGATCCTCAATTGGATGCTGGAATACTTCAGGTAGAAGAAAACACCGCACAGGCCGGTTTTCTCAGTGGCAATAATGCCTGGATAGCTTTGGCCATAGCAGTAACAAGTTTAGGGGTAATCGCCATGAGCAGTAATAAACCCAAGCCTACCAAAAAACAGGCTAAGAAATCGCTCAATGGCCCTTCCAGAACGAGAAGGACGGTCAGAAAAAAGAAAGTCATCGACTTACGATAATCAAAAATTTCAAACTCAAAATAAAATTAAAAATGGACAAAAAAGTAACGGGTAATTCACTCAAAAAGAAAGGCACGGACCTTTTTGTGATTTTGTTGGCATTAGCTGCAGGATCAATAACAGCGGATCAGGTACAAAGGCTACACAGGTTAATCGGACCTATTGCGGGTGCATTAATCACAGCGATTTTAGCGATAAAGTCTAAGAATGCGCGGCTATCATTGGCCCTTTCTGTGGTTTCTGCTACTCATGTAGGTAAAGCGATTAAAGAAGCTACTGCCGGCCGTACGGGCTTCCTTTCTACGGTGAATAGCTTTACTCCCACAGCATCATTAAATGGTGCTGGTCGGCTAGGTAATTTTCAAGCGCTACCGGAGTCTTCTTCAGGTGCTACCTACATCGAGGAATCACTAACTGGTTTGGGCACCATGGACGAAGCTTTAGCTCTCCAACTCGGGAATTAATACAAGGCAAATAAAGCCATCAACACAAAGACAAATAATTAATTAAAAACTCAAATAAAAAATCAAATGGATTCTAAAGCGAAAAAAGGTTTAAATAACCACATATTGAGAGGAAAGAACCCTCAAGCTGCTCAAATGGTATCGGAACTAAGGTACGATAACCATGTCATTTACTTCAGGGGTGATATTTCGGCCTTAAGTGGATTGCAAAAGCAAATTCAGGTATCACTTGGCGAGCAGGTAGGCCTTGTTAATGTCGATAAAGGGAAGCTTTCTGAGGGAGAACTTTTTGCTTTCGACCGTATTGCCATACGTTCTGTTCAAACAGCTGATACGGTCACAAGTGCAGCGAAGGTAAATGGATATTCTGGCGATGTCCAATCTTTTGATCCGGCCTTGCGAAATGGCGAATTCGTGGTTAAACAGAACGAGGGGGAAAAACTTCGAATTCCTGTAGCCATGTGCGGTGGTAATGCCGAATCGGATATGGCTGCTGGTATGGCAGATGCCTACAAGCTGGAAGATCCTATTGTTTTGGATGACAAGCGCCAATTTGAAACACTAATTGAGTTTGCAGACGGTGAAACAGTTACCCCTTCGGCTAACTCCAAAATTTGGGTGGAAGTGCTTTTGATTGGTATCAAAACCAAAGTAAGGGCCAACAGCTAAACAGCTTATCAGAATTATAAAAGGAAAGGATGATCTCCCTTTCCTTTTTTCCAACTCATATTAAATCGATTTCCCTATGGAAAGAACATCATTCAAATATCAAGCAATTCAATTTTCTAAATCCAACGGTGATGCCCCAGGCACATTCCATTTTAAGGAACAATTGGACGAAAATTTTGATGAGGTGGTCGGTCTTGAAGCTTATGAAACCACCGGGTCCAATCAAAATTACAAGATTGGCGTTGAGGATGACATCAGCACAAAGCATGATGCGGTGAATAAGAATAGCTTATTGACCAACGCCAATGTTGGTCAGGATCAGAAGGCTAAGCCCATCAACTTTGATATCATAGAGGGCAAAAAAACCCGTGTGGTTATTTCATTTGATACGGCGCTCACCGCGGATATTGCGGGTGAAGTGGTATTCAAACTTGCCAAAAGAGAAGTAGCCGCCACCTCACGGTAAACATTGGTAATCTATGGCTCAGATCATCCCATCGATATCGGTGTCCAACAGCAAAGATGTAGAAAAGCTGGAGGAAGATGTTTTATCAGTTTCTGTCAAAAATACTGGTAACACTTTGGTTTACTACGGGTGGAACGACCATTCGAAAGCCTATTCATTAGCGCCTGGTGAAGAGGACAGTTGGGGGTTTGACGGTCATAATCTGGGAGGAAACTCTATCTATTATGATTTCGATAATGGTTCTAATCCATCGCTTACCATCAAGAAACAACTTTCAAAAAATCACTGCTAAATGAGCGGATTCGGTAGCACCATAAAGCCAGATAAAACGCATCTCGATTTTCCTACCCTCACGGAACTGCAGGCGTTTATTACTTATGTGGGGGCTAAGCTGGCTTGGGGATGGTCAGGTACGGTTTTCAGTGATGATGCAAACGACGGCACCTACACGCTTACCTACAACCATGTAGACGCTGATAAAAACAATCCCGCTAACCTGGTGAAAGGTGCGGGAGGTGGCGGCGCAGGTTCTGTCAATTGGGGTAATATAGGCGGAACCTTATCTAATCAATCTGACCTGAATACAGCTCTAAACAATCGATTAAAGCTTGTCGTCGATGAAAATTTACATTATATACTTCCTGACGTTGATGCGACTAGATCGTTTCGTATTGGACAATTGGGTGATCGATTCAACAACATTACAAGGTATGCAAGTTTAAGAATTACTGATTTTGTTGGGAACTCCGATTTCTACATGGAAAATGATTTCGTTCGTATTTCCAATGTAATTGGTGGGTTTAAATCATTACGCGTCGATGATACAGGTATTATTGTAAGAGACGCATTAGGCAGGGGATTACAGGGTTTCGCAGACTATTCCAGCGGTTATCAGAACCTTGATTATATTCAAAAGATTTATGCTGATCAGCGCTTGGGTGGCCAAGCTATCGCAGCCGGTTCGCTCACTCCCGGGGCAGCTCAAAATGGCTACGTATTGGCCTGGAATAATACCAATCAAGAATATGAACTAGTTCCGCAATCTTCAGGCGGTGGAGTCACAAACTCCGGTGCAGCTAATGAATTGGTGAAGTCTGATGGTACAAACATTATTGGTGCGAAGCTATTTAGCTCAAATAATGGAAACCTTTCGTTAGGAGATAATACAGTTTCCGGAGATAAGATATTTGAGTTTTTTGGCCAAGGTTTTCAAGATAATCTTGTTTTCAAATCAACAGGTGTTGGCAATGGTAGAGTGTATTTTGAAACCGGATTAATTGCTGTTAGGAAAAGCCCATCAACTTTAGACAGCATCTTTATCGATGCATTTAACTGGAACATCTACCCGTTCAAACAGGACGGTACAACGCAGGACCTTGAATTACGTGGAAACATTGCTACGGCGCTAAATAATGATGGCGGGGGCGTACTAATTCAAGGTGGCGTTGGAAATGGTACAGGTTCAAGAGGAGCGGTAAAGATTAGGCAAGAGTTTAAAACAATTACCGCTACAAGCTACTCATTAGTAGAGTCTGATTGGGGGAAAGTGCTTGAATTCACAAATTCAAACCCCATCTCAGTCACATTGCCTAATGGACTTCCGCAAGGGTTTCAATGCGCACTGGTACGTGATACCGCTTCCGGCACTGTTTCCATTACTGCTACTACTACTTTAAAGAGCTCAGGAACCGATATAACCAGTGTTCATGAATGGGCTTATGTCACACATAAAGCAGCTAACGAATGGCGTGCCTCTGGATTAAACTAATTCTCATGAACTTGCTTACTCTATTAGGTACTACCCAACAGAAAGCTAATAGCAAGGACAGGCTTGTTCACCTGCTTATTCGCGGCCAATCTCAGGCCGATGGCTATTTATCTACCCCGGCACTGAGCACAGCCACAATGCCCAATGTGTTTGCCCTAGGCCCTGAAGTAAACGGTAGAACAAATTTCTATACAAATTTCGCGAACAGTGATCTGGTACCGCTTCAGGAATATGATGTAAACGCTACCAGAGCGGAAACCATAGCTACGGCTATGGCACAACAGATCATGACTTGGGCCAATGATCCTAACCTTACCATTGTGGTTTCCAACCATTCCCAGAACAGCCAGACTATTGCGGATTTAAGTAAAGGAGGTGCTAGCGGGGCTTACGAGAGATCCATCTCTGCTGTAGAACGTGTAAGCGAAATAGCGGCTAGTGAGGGGAAATCCTACGAATGCCATATGCTTTGGTACCATGGAGGTGCCGGAGCAAATCCTTACGGTACTCAGCTACAAACCTTGATCAATGACTTCAGAACGGATGTAGCTCCTTACACCAGCCAGGAAAGCATTAAAGTATTTATCGATCAGCAGCGTGAAGCAGGTGATCCGGATTACTCAATACAATCGCTGGATGTGGCTAATGCTGATCCTGACGTTATTATCTCACACCCTCGATATACTGTAGAGTATACCGGTGATAACGTTCATTTGACCAACCATGGATCAAGAAACTCAGCGGTTCTATTTGCGCAATCCATCTACAAAACACTATATAGCAGTTATGCGCCATTTGAGCTTAGCCAAAGCTTAACGGTGCTTAACGGTGATCTGATCATCCCTTTAAACGGCATTGAAGGAACCGTACAGGGAACAGGTGATTTTGGACTTGAGGTATATGACATCACTAACGGAGCCACCATACCCGGTACGTTTACCGTCACAGGGGGCAACCGTATCACGTTCAGCCCTACTACTCCGGTAAATGCAGAAATAGTAGTAGAAATACGTTCGCAATTAGGAGCAAGCGGCACGCTATACAGCGAAAGTGACTTGGTAAGTACCTTTAACGATGCCGGGTCCAACCCATATTCTTTACATAAGTACTTGCTGCGAAACAAATTCATGCAGCTCATAGATTTCACCGCGGGCGGTACTAGTCATACATTGTCGCTAACCGAGAATCAAAATGTGGTCATCGACATTGCCAGTATTTCCGGTATAGTTGCGGGTGATACCATTATTGTACCTGCGGGCAACTACTTGTCATTACGCATTATTAATTCCGTAGGTACAGCTGCCCAACCCATACGCATAATTAATGATGCCACAGGTATTGCAGATTTCAATGGAAGCAATTATGGATTAAACATAGAAACGGATCATGTTTTAATCCTGGGCATAGGCTCTACCGATCCACAAGGGTTTGACTTTCAACCCGACGATCAAATAGGCGGTAGTGTAGGAATATCCGGCAAGCCCAGTGGTGTAGAGATAGCGTATTGCAGAATACACGATACGGGCTTTGCTGGTCTATTTCTTAAAGGAGATGATCTAAGTAGCGATCCCTCAACCTGGCGCGAAAATTTTGAAATGACCGGGTTAAAAATCCATCATAATGTCATTGAAAATACAGGAGGGGAAGGCATGTATATTGGTACTACATCGCCACCCGCATCTCATGCCGGACAAATCAGGCTCCCTCATCTTATTACGGGCTTAGAAATTTACGATAACGTACTTAATAACCTGGGTTGGGACGGCATACAGGCCTCCAGATGTCCGGACCACAAGATATACCGTAACCAGATCACTAATTATGGTTTAGAAAATCAATCAGGTCAGAATAAAGGAATCGCTATTGCCAATGAAAGTACGGGTGAGTGCTACAATAATTTTATAAAAACAGGCACCGGCAATGGCATAGACTGTTTTGGAGGTGCAGATAACAAAATTCATCACAATATAATCATAGATGCCGGTGAGTACGGCATGTTCATTAACGATAATTCTATTGAAGCGGATTATCCTGGCTATGAATCCGGCGCTATTACCAGGCCAGGTTATACACTGGCCGCGAACACGATTATCCGCCCGGCTCAATATGGTTTCAGAATCAATGGAACTGATATTGATAATAAGCGAGTGCTGAACAACATCATATGTGAACCCGGAATTGACAATGTATCGATAGCCAATGCAGGCCTTACCCTCGATGAGCAGGGAAATGTCTATGATACCGTGGCTAATTTACTTTTTGTGGATGCTGCTAATGATGACTATAACCTAGGTCCAGGTTCACCCGCCCGTGATGTAGGTATAGACCTAACTAGTTATAACATCACTGTGGATTATGCAGGTACCGCCAGACCAATCAATACGATTTACGATGCAGGTGCGTTTGAAGGTGCTTTGGTAGTGGCCGCGCCAACTACCGTGAACCTTGACGCTAATACCATAGGCGAAAACAATGCTATAAACGCTGTTATTGGCATACTAAGCAGCGATGGTGCGAATATTACCAGTTATAACCTGGGAGGCACAGATGCGGCTAGCTTCAATATTAACAATAACCAGCTACGCGCATCAATTGCCTTCGACTTCGAAACGAAATCGAGCTATTCTATAACAATATCTGCCACTAATGCAGGTGGTACTTCCAGCCCAATTGCTTTTACTATCAATATTACCGATGTGGTTGAAGGAGCTACACCATCGTCCATCCGTCAGGTGCCTATCAACAGTGAAAGCAACGGCTCTACCAATAACCCGAGGGGATACATTGAATACCTCCCGGAGGACTTTGACACCAGAAATGATTGGCAGCTGATTACCTGGCATCATGGACTAGGTGAAGCGGGGAATGGAGACTCTGATTTAGCCGGTCTATTGGATCATGCCCTGTTGAATTACTTAAACAACGGAAATGATATCGGTTATGTGGCAGTTTTTCCTCAAAGCTTCAATGGCTATTTTGGAGCAAACCGGTTACATGACTGGATTGAATGGGTTGAGCAAAGATATGCAGGAAAGATTACTAAAATTCATGGGGCATGCGTCAGCGCTTCAGGGGCAGGATTTGATAATTTAGCCTTAAACTATTCGGCAACCCTAGCCAAACTAGAAACCGTTACTTTCGGTGCCGCGCTTACAGGAAATGGTGCATCCACACAGTACAATAATTTCGTGGCTGGTAATGTACGTACATGGTGGCATCATGGTGATGCCGATGTAACCGTCGGCTATGGGGCTACCTTAAACTATTACGAGGGTATAGTACAGGCATTTGGTGGCCAGAACTTTGACAACCACCGGTATACTCTCTATGCGGGCTTAGGGCATAGCGCCTGGCAGGAAACCTATGATAATTCTGGTCGAGATAAACCTCAAGTAACCGGGCAAATCAGTGCCCTTGTAGGTGACTACTTCTTTTGGCAAGCTCCTGACACCTGGTATGAGTTCCTTGAGGGTACCGCTCCGCCACCGGTAGCGCCTAGTAATCTACAATTAGATAATACCAGTATTAACGAGGAAGCCACAGGTGTGGTAGGTAATTTGACAGTACAAGGAAGCCCGACTCCAGTACTTTCTATAACCGTAAACGATAACTTGTTTAGCCTCCAAGGTAATAATCAATTGAATTTGGATGTAGCGCAGGATTATGAAACCATGGGCGCTGTAAAGCAGGTTCAGGTTGAAGTAACGGCCACAAATTCCGAAGGTAGCATAAGCCAGACTTTTGATATTGATATCAATGACATAGCAGAAGGCGTAGCGCCTACCAATGTATTCTTATCCGTCAATAACATTGATGAAAATAACAGCATCAATGATGTCATTGGTTTATTATCAGCTGATGGGGACGATCCTAAGACCTTCGCTATTTCAGGTACCGATGGAGCAAGTTTCAATACTAATGGGAATGAATTTAGAGCCAGTGAAGCGTTTGACTTTGAAACCAAGTCAAGCTATTCAATATTCATTACGGCCACAAATAGCTTTGGCAGTTCTGCCCCTATACCATTTACCATCAACATTAACGATGTGAATGAGAGCGGTGGTGATGAATTAATCGGTGTATTTAATTTAGGCCGGGCCAGCCGACCACAGGTCAATGAATCGATCTATCCTGATTACATCAATGTTAATGAAAACATACCTCAAGCTTCCGATCCGGCTATTAGTGCCTTTGGACTAACCTTTAACGTAACGGAGGACTTCTCAAGTACACCCAATGTTACTTATGATGTGCCAAGTGATCTACATGGTTTCCCTATTGAATTATGGCAAAATGGTTGGTATGATCGGTTTAACGGACGTATTGATGTAGATGATTATAATGATTCTGACTTGTATAAGTTTAGAATTCCTGTCAACATCGACAGAACCACTGACACAAGTATAGAAATCAAAATTAATGGTGTAGTGGTTTACTCAAACTTGGTTCATCCTCAAGGTGCCACGGCCACGGTGGTGGAAGTAGCAAATGTAGCCCCTGTAGCTGGGAACATCTATTTCGAAATTGGAGGTGTGGGGGCAGCGCCCATAGGCGAGCGATTTGGGGGTGTATGCGCAATACAAATGTTTAGACAACTGTAAAATAAAAATATATCCACATGGCACAAAAGGAAAATAAAATCAAACTATCAGAGAAGCAGGCTCAGCATGTCGAGCGGGTTATGAATACCCGGCAAATAGCGTATGAGGCCTTTATCAAGGCTAGCAATGAAGAAGGGAATGTCCTGGATATCATCTGTGATGTACATGGATTAGAGGCTGTTAACGGACTTCGCTATGAAAATGGTCATCTGATATTACCATCAAAAGAATCAAGGAAATGAGACAGCGTGTACCCGTAATCATCAAAAACATCATTCCACAAGACCAGGGAGGTACTGTTATTATCACTCCGGACCTTGAAGCCATGAAAACGAAAAAAGGCATACGGAAAAATGATCTCTGGCAGAAATCACCAGGTATGCGTTTGCAAATTGGAATTGATTCAGACGAATTATTAAAACCTTTTGAAGAAGGAAAAAAAGCTTTTGTCACCATAGACCTGCCCGATGAGTAATGGAGGAATACAGCAACATAAAGAAATGTGCTAACCCAAATTGCAACAAAGGATGGGATGCGGACAAAGTGCGCGGAAATAAGAAATATTGCTCTGTTAAATGCAAAAATGAAGTGCATAACGGAAACCGTTTAAACGGAATACCGAAAGTGAATTCTCAGGATCATTCAACACCCGTTTTACCCATGGCAAACAACGAATCTATGATGGTACAAATGTACCGCGATCAATTGGCTGATGTAAAGGAAGAGCGCAAGGACCTATTAAGAAAGCTAGAAAGCAAAAACGAGGAACTTACTAGACTCAAAGATCAGCTCAATCAACTCGATAAAGAGAAATCAATCATTGAGCTCGGTCTGGAGAAAGAAGGTGGATTAAATGGCATATTAAAAGATCCGGAAGCGCTGCAGCAAATGATGCCCCTTTTAGGGCAGGTATTGCAACCCATTGCAGCCGCGGTAGGCGGTATGGCTTCAAAGAGTATCGCTGGCCCTGGCTTAGCAGAGGATCCGGAAACGAATCAAATGCTTACGGACTTTATTACGGTTTTTCCGCAATGGCCAAAAGACATGCAGCAGATATTCTACCAGATGCTTGAGAAAGTTACCAAACTGGACATAGCCACCGCCAAGGCTGAATTTCAACGCATAATTGATAACCCGGTTGTAAAAACCGCATAACTAAATACGCATGGCACTAGGAAAATTTGGACAATCCAAAGTAAAATCAAAAAGTGAAAGCCTGGAAATTCTGGCCAAACTTGATATTGAGGCATTAAGCATTTTAGCAGAACTCAGCGAAAAGCCGGGTGCGTCTGAAAAGCTGAAAAGTAAGGCAGGTTTGATAAAAACCTTTTTGTAACCATTTAGGCTAATTAGGAAGGCTTCACAGTGCCAGCCGTGGAGTACCTTCCTCTGAAGCCTAAAATAAATAATAAAGGAAATGATTGAAGATTTATTGGAATGCCATGACGGAACGTACAGAAGCCTGCAAGGGCTAGGGTTGAATGCTGATAGCAAACCAGATACGCCTAAAACCTGGAACTGTACGGACTGGATGCTTTGGCATAAAGCCATGGTACCGGTCATCGGTAAGCAAGCAGCAAATGATAAGTTCATCCAGGCTTTCGAAGGGCAAGGCTCTTTTGACTACCATTTCAATTTCTGCAAGTACGATTGTGATTGGGTCAATTACTTCCGATCTCAGGGCTTGGACATGGGCCATTTACTCAGCAATTTGGTTTGTACGGCTACCGATGTTACTGAAGACGTGACGGGCGCTGCAGGGGATCTGTCAAAAGGGGTATTGAATACGGCAGGCGTGGTAAAGAATCTTGTACCTATTGCTTTGGTTGGCCTGGTTGCGGGTCTGGGATACATCGGATACAAAAACTACATCAAAGGCAATAAGAAACTACCTAAACTACTGGGCTAATGGCTACGCGTGGAATTCGAAATAACAACCCTGGTAATCTTCGCATCACTAATATAGGATGGAAAGGTAAGGTGCCGGTTTCTCAAAATACGGATGGGGCCTTTGAGCAATTTACCTCAATGGTTTTCGGTCTACGCGCCTTAATGAAAGACATCATCAATGATTACAATTTTGACGGTCGCAGGACCATAGCTCAGCTCATTCATGAGTTTGCCCCACCACATGAAAATAATACTCAGGCATACATTGACAGCGTAGCATCGCATACCGGGATTAATCCTAATTTCCAATTCGATCTTAATGCGGATAGTCTAAGAAAGCTCACCAGGGCCATAATTAACCATGAAAATGGTGTAATTCCTGCCTCACAGATTACCGATAGTCAAATCAACGAAGCTATGGGCTTGTTGGGGCCGGCCTGGCTTCTGGAAGAAATTGTAATTACAGCGAAAAAGCCTACGGTATGGGTGCCACTATTAATATTAGGTGCCGCCATAGTCGGGATAGCTGCCACGCAAAAAAAGAAAAAATCAAAAAACTCAAAATAAGGTAGGAATATGAAAATTGTATCTAAGAAGAAAATCAACAGTGAAAAAGCGGCCAAAGCGTTCATAGAAAACAAGTATGGCAAGGCGGTAGAACTGGTCAAGCCTCACCGCAGCCGGTGGTTATTCCGATTCTTAGTATCTGGAGTTAAAAGTGTGGTTTATGAGGTAATAGGAAACACCTGGCAGGAATTTCTAAAAGACTTCAAAGCCAAGAACACCGGCATTCCACACGTTGAAGCTATGAAAGCCGCTTCTAAGCTTTACAAAGCGCTAAAAGCCTAATAAATGACTGATTTACTCGAAATAGCGCTTAGGGAGTATGGCAATAAAGAGATTGCCGGTAATGATCATAACCTACAGGTAGTGAAATACTTTACCGAAACCGGTGATACTCCGATACGCGATGATGAAACTCCCTGGTGTTCAGCATTTGTGAATTGGTGCGCTATGATGGGCGGATACGTGCGCACAAAGAAGCTCAACGCGCGCAGCTGGCTTGAAGTAGGTAGCAATGTGGACGAAAAACCACTGTTGGGAGATATCGTCATATTCTGGCGTGAAAAAGAGGACAGCTGGAAAGGCCATGTGGGGATATTCATTAATAAAGTAGGTGACGATATCTACACTATTGGTGGAAATCAGAGCAATCAGGTTTCTATAGCCCCCTACAATGCCAGCAGGCTTTTAGGGTTTAGGAGGCTTTATAAAATCAACTAATGGACAACGAGATTGAGCGACACTTAATATCCACTGGGATTACCACTGCCGGCAGTATAGCAGGCATCATGGTAGCCAACAGAACCGGGTGGAATAAGACCATTACTGTGGCCGCTGGCGGCTTAGTAGGCTTGATCATAGGGGTAACTATAGGGCTGATAGGAGAAAAGAAAGCAGCGAATGCAGGTTAACGCGATCATATCAAGATACAACGCCCTTCATGAGGTGGAAGTAACTACGGAAGCGCTTCGTTTGCTTCATGCTGATGCTTTAAAAATGGCTGAAAGGCATCCTGCCGTTAAGAAGATCTCCCAAGTTCTGACCAAAGCGCTCAAGAATGCTAAAGGTTATAAAAAGGTGACCTTGAAAATTGAAAAGGTGACTTTGCCCAAGGTATCATCAAAATCAGCTGCTAAGAAGAAGAGCAAACCGAAAGCCGCACCAGTCCGTAAATCCAATGGCCAGTTTACCAAGGGTAATCCGTACAGATTTAAAAAAGGGCATAGACCAGCCCGGGCTAAGAAGAAAAATTCTGTCGGGAAAATTGATACAACGGCGCCTCGTTTGGGTAGTGATTTGAAGCTAATGCCAACCAGGACCTTTAAAACGAATAAGCCAAGCTCAAAGGCAGTAATGGGTTTGGGGGAAATAGCCAATGAGCAATATGCTACCCTGGATTGGGGACATCCATGGACCGAATTGATCGGTGAAGCTTGTCACCCTACCCACATTTTCATAATGGGTCCTGGAGGCTGTGGTAAGTCAGGCGCTACATTGAAACTGAGTGAAGACTTAAGCAAATTAGGCATGAAGGTGCTGTACGTAAGCGGTGAGCAGTACGGTACACCCACCTTTAGCAAGCTCATTCGCGATACGGGTATAGATACCACCAACCCTAATATTGTGGGTACGAATAACGTGAACCCATCGATTCCTGAAAAGAACCCTGCCAATTATGACGTTGTGGTCTTTGACAGTAAGGACGATATGAATATTGAGGTACGTGAATTTGAGCGGTTGAAAAAGCAATATCCGGAAACGGCTTTTATTCTCTTGAGCCAAAGTAATAAAGATGGCAGCTACACAGGAGCAGGAAAGTGGCGCAATGTGGTAGATGTAATGCTTGAAGCCTATGAACGCGGCAAGATGCGTACAGGTGAAAAAAACCGGTGGGGTAAGCATGGAGATGTTACGCTATTTGGAGATAAACAGGACTCGGATATACTTACACCGGAAGAAGAAGCTCATTTAATAACCATATAAGAATTATGATTTACAGTACGGAATGTTTGAACGGATTAGGAGCTTTCCCAGCAGCACTTGTGCCTGTCGTAGCTAACATTGCAGGGAAAGTATTGGGTTCAAAAAGTAACAATGGCAGCATTAAACTTAATGAGGTTAATTTTAGTTCTCTTGAATTTACAGATGCCGTATATCTGGCAATGTTATTATATGGAATTAGAAATAATAATTTCGTAGGCCATAGATATGACCAGGCTGTTAATGCTGTATTTAGATCTGCACCCTTCGAAATGAAGTCATACATTTCTAAAAACGCTAAGCGAGAAGGGTTTTGGAAAGAACTATATGGAAATCTCTTAAAAATCGCTGAACAAAATGCTGCTAATCAAGGGAACCCATTCGCTATTGCAGCCTCTACCGGTCAAAAAGCTTCCAATGTAATAGACAGCCAAATAGCGCAGGTTAATAATCCACCCGCGATTAATCAGACGGCATCACCATCGATATCGACTAGAGCCGGATTTGGTGGCAGTAGTACAACTACTTGGATAATTACAGGGTTGGGAACAGCAGCTTTTATTGCGCTAATGCTGATGGGGGCAAAAAAGAAAGACGAAGCATTTAACAACAAAAACTCAAAATAAATGGATATCTACATTAATAAAGAAACTGGCGCTCCCGTTATGGTAGAAAACGGCGGCGTTTATGCGCTTGCCGGCCTGGGCAATATATTAAATCCTAACTTCGTATCTATTCCTACCAGTACTGAACAAAAAGGTAGTGGCTTCAATAATTTCATCAATAGCGTTACGGGTATCTTTCAAAAGAAAGATGGTACGCCTACTACCTTTGGTAATCTCTTCAATAAAGCCGCTAGTAACGTTTCCTTCAGTAATGGCCGGGTAAGCTTCACTAATAACAACGGACAGCAGCAATTCATGACCCAGGGCCAGTTTAATCAGCAGTTTCAACAAGGCGGCTTCCAAAACTTTAATCAAGGCGGTATACCAGGACGCTCATTAGGGTTTAACCCCTTGTGGATATTAGGAGGCGTGGTAGTCATTGGTGGAATTATCTGGGCGGTTAAGTAGTTTATGACATCAGCGGAGAAAGAGCAATTCAACTCGATGGTGCAAAAGGTGGATGAGATCCACCGGGGGCTATATGGTGACAAGGCCAATGGCACGGAAGGCCTTATATCCCGCCAAAAGCGTGACGAAGAGCGCTATTGCGACATGGATGATCGTGTCAAGAAATTAGAAACTTTCAAGTCATTTCAGCTTAAAGCCTGGGGTACATTTTGGACTATGTTAGGTTCGGCTGCAGGTATATTTTGGGATAAAGTGAAGGCATTTTTACATCTCTGATTTGGTAAAATAAACGGCCTGAGAATGCCGTATTTCTGAGCGTCTTTACCTAGGTACACTGTGGGCCAATATAGACGTCCTTGAAGCGGTCTGGATGCTGGTAATTGGTACCCACTGATGCATAGGCCGAACCCTTAACCGGCCGATCATGAATTGGGTAAAAGAATCCAGATACTATTGATACAAATCACTGGTGAAAATTGAACCAATTTATTACTTCTACGTTGTCATTTTAATGAGGTAGTAGGTGGTAATAACCGGTAATAAATTTAACAAATCGGAAAATTTTCCGGTACTTTCCATTACTTTCACATTTGGAACCCTTCACAAAATCATTATGCGAGTAACTGGCAGGTTAACGGATCATAAGCATATAGAAGAAATTAATTTGGCTGTTTTTATGATTAAAGAAGATGATAACTTTATTCTTTATTCCCCAGCATTGGATTTATCAGGCTATGGGGATTCGGAAGGTGAAGCTGAGACTTCTTTTGAATTGGCACTTGAGGAGTTTATGCGGTATTCTTCGGCCAAGAACACTACCAAACAGGCACTAGTGGATCTGGGGTGGACTTTTACGCATACCGGCAAACGAAAAAAGCGCTTAATTGCTCCACCACTGTACCAAATGCTGGAACGTGATGAGTACTTGAGTAATATTTTTGATGAGAAGCCATTTCATAAATTCAATAAAACAGTACATATTCCTGAATTTGCTTAATGGCCAAAAAAAAGATTGGTCATCTTAAAAACGTATCACTAAAGAAGTACTGCAAGTTTTTAGACGAGCTCGGTTGTAAATGCAATCGTACCAAAGGGGGACATATGCACTACAGCAGAAAAGACCTAACCAGACCACTTACGTTGCAAACTCACAAAGATCCTGTTCCGGAGTTTATCATTAGAAACCACCTGAGGCTATTGAATATTACAAAAGAAACGGCCTTGTCAATTCTGAGCGAAATATAGTTTTTAGTTCAGCATTTCCCTTGTAATTTCTTTTCTGGCACAACCCTTGCTATATTTGAATCTCCTAAAAACGACTAACGATGAATTATCGAAACACTTTCTTTAAAATATGTCAGGTTGCGGGCAGCGGTAACGCCCCGGCAGTCTACCCACGTTGGTCTACTGTAGGACAACCTGACACCTTAAATGATAATTCCTATGAAAGACCAATCAAACAACCAAGCGCTTACCGTAGCACGTGAGGCCATTGGCCAACAAGCTTACCAAGTCATTCTCACGCAGATAGCCGAAGATCCGGACCGGTACGGCCGTATGAAAGATGCTATAATGTATGCCTACTGCATAGCCAGTACCAACCCGCGTATGGATATGCCTAATGCCTACAAGGAGTCCTTTTTAGACTATTTGAACCTGATGGCCGACCTCGAGAAAATACAAGTACAAATCCAAAAATTAGAAAACTGTGGCCGCTAGATCAGAACTGGCAAAGGTATTGCATGAGTTGGGCATAGATACCGTTCAGCTTTTGCAAATACTGAGAGAACACATGGAGTACTTAAGTGCCGAAATAGAAGCCAGCTGGCACGATAGACTAATTACCAAAATGCCCATGTGCGCAGATGAAAAGCAGGACCGCATTCAGCAGGAAATTTATTTTATCATCATTAAAGAACTTGAGTAATGCAGGAACGGCTTAAAAATTTAGAGATCTATTTGAGTATAATGGGTCTCAGTATCGAAGGTCTTGACCGTATTTTCGATGGCTACAAATGGGAAAATATGAAAGATGCTCAATTGTATTATCGCATAGAATACGCAAAAAAGCAGTTCGAAGAAGAACTGGCTAAAATTTCAGATCACATTAACAGCTATAAGTCATGAATTATCTTAAATCTAAAATCAAGAACCCCAAAATTAAACTCTACGCGTTATCCTCATTCTTCATACTTGCCATTATTTTGGCAAGTTGCGGCTCAGGAAAACAGTACACTCGCTACACCCCGGGCATGCTGAGGCAGGATAATAAGACCATATGTCCGGTGTACAAAAATACTAAACCGCTCAAGCGAAAAAACTGGCAGCGGTACGCGAAGTATGAAAAACCGAAAGAAAGCAGTGCAATAGTTAGTAGATGGTAGCTTCGGCTCAAGTGAGTTAATACTTTTTGCTTCCTCTTAAATTTCCAAGAGAATTACTCGCGCAGGTGCAAATTATAGGTATATTAGATTATGATTTAGCCGGTTTGACGCAAGGTTAAAAGTTACTATTTCTGTGATACATAAGCGACAGAAAAAGCTCTTTGAAATTTTTGTGAAAAATGCTTGGAAATGAGCAAATGCCTAAAAAGGCCTTATTGGCCGGGTAAAAACAGGCTGTATTTAATTGTTAATCAAAGGGTTATAAAATTATAGCCTTGAAGTGAGTATCTACCGAAGAGGTGACTGAGACCGTACTGCCATTTCACCAGCGAGCTTTAAGTACTTGAAGTGAGTATCTACCGAAGAAAATCATTCATTAATCAAAATGGAAGGAGGCTTAAATAGCCCCCTTCCATTTTTTTAAATCCTCGTAACCACCCATAATTCCAAGATCGCGTAAATAGTCCTCTGTCTGGCTTACTTTCTTGTGTCGCATTTGACGTTGTAGCAGCTTAATGTCCTTGGTTTCGGTGTACAGGCTGAGTGCACCGGAATGTTTGTAGCTGTAGATGGAGTAATGCGCGTTTAATTTTAATAGATTAAGAGCATTCAACATCTTTTTGTTCTGCTCATAGAAATAGTCACCACTGGCGTTTACAAGTCCGGGAATGCCCCCAAATTTCATAGATCCAAATACATAGAAATTGGGTTGATGGTCTAATAATCTATCTTCCTTAATAAGCTCTAAGAGGGGAGGGGCAATACCGCAATAATCTTCATCTCCTTTAGAGTTTTCACCCTGAATCAGAATACGATTATTCTCTAAATCAATGTCACCGACTTTAATGTTACGCACCTCATTTGGCCGTGCAAGTGTATAGTAAAGCCATTGAATATACCTCAGTAGTAATTTCTTTTCAGGTTGTTGAGTAAGGTAATTGGCTATTTTTGCCATCTGTTGGTTGTTGAAGGCAGGGTGCTTATATGCCTTTACTTTAAGTTTTTGAAAGCTATCAAATGGGTTGTATATGAAGTTTTTCGGATCTCTTTTCTTTAACTCGTTATAGAAACTTTTAAAGTTAGCCAGGTAGTGGTTGTAAGTTTTATTGTTGACTTTCCGCGAGTGTTTAATGTGATCTAGGAATTGCTGAATCATTTCAGCATCCAGCCTTTTAATTGGTAGCTCAGCGTAGCCGTTATCACTAAGCCACTGCTGAATGACTTCGTGTTGCTGAGTATAGGTTTTACGTGTGATTTTGCCAATACTATTAACCTCAATCTTGATTTTCAGCGCCATTTTTAATCCACTACTTATCGTAAGCTTCATAAATGGACTTACCATGTCGCCTTTTTTGTCGGTCTCGGACTTTACATGATATCCGTTAATGAGTTCGTGATTTATGAGTCCGATGTATTTTTGAGCCTTTTTATTTAATTGATACGTAGATAGATTTCCCTTATTTAGGTCAAAGAAACGCCTGGTTTTAACCATTTTTTGCTGATCCTCACTCCAAACCCAAAATTTTATTGCATAATAAATTTTTCCATTTCGTTTTTCCTTAACCAGGTGGGCAGGTCGGTAGGGTAGATTACGTGGCAGATGTTGACTTTCTGGCATAACAAGCAGAGTATCAATTGGTGCCACATAAGTGGCCACAATACCGTTATTAGGATAAGAAAAACGGCTCTTTTTGCTATTTGAAGCCGTTTTATTAGTGCATCCGGAAGGATTCGAACCCTCAACCCCCAGAGCCGAAATCTGGTATTCTATCCAGTTGAACTACGGATGCATTTCATTTTATGCCAGTACTTCTTTTACTTTAGCGGCTGCATCTTTTAATACTATCGCTGAAGTCACCTTAAGTCCTGATTCTTCTATTATCTTCGCGCCTTCCTCTGCATTCGTTCCTTGAAGCCTTACAATAATTGGAATATCAATATTTCCTATTTTCTTGTAAGCTTCAACCACACCATTCGCTACGCGGTCACATCGTACAATTCCTCCGAAAATATTGATAAGAATAGCCTTAACATTAGGGTCTTTAAGAATAATTCTAAATCCTGCTTCCACGGTCTCAGCATTTGCTCCACCTCCTACATCCAGAAAGTTAGCAGGTTCTCCACCGGAAAGTTTAATGATATCCATCGTAGCCATAGCTAGACCGGCTCCGTTTACCATACAGCCCACATTGCCGTCGAGTTTTACGTAACTAAGTCCTGACTGACCGGCTTCAATTTCGGCCGGATCTTCCTCTGATAAATCTCTTAGTTCAGCCAAGTCCTTATGGCGATATATGGCATTATCGTCAAGGTTAACTTTTGCATCTACAGCCAGAATTTTATTGTCGGAAGTTTTTAGCACAGGATTAATCTCAAACATGGAAGAATCCGTGGCTTCATAAGCTTTGTAAAGTGAAAACACGAATTTCACCATTTCCTTAAAAGCATTTCCTTCAAGGCCAAGTGCAAATGCTATTTTCCTTGATTGAAAACCCTGAAGTCCTAAGGCGGGGTCGATCCACTCTTTTATAATCTTATCTGGAGTTTTTTCTGCTACCTCCTCGATATCCATTCCACCTTCAGTAGATGCCATAATAACGTTACAGCCTTTTGCTCGATCAAGAAGAATACTCAAGTAGTATTCCTTCGGCTCAGATTCTCCTGGATAATAAACGTCTTCGGCAATTAATACCTTATTTACTGTTTTTCCATCTTCACCTGTTTGATGAGTAACTAAAGTGCCGCCGATGATTGCTTTTACTTTTGCCGGAACTTCTTCAAGAGATTTAGCTAAAACAACTCCATTTGAGCCTGTCTCACGTACTTTACCTTTACCTCTTCCACCAGCATGAATTTGAGCCTTTATCACATACCAGCTAGTACCAGTTTCTTTATTCAGCTCTTTGGCCGCGCTTAAGGCCTTGTCAGGGTTATCAGCTACGATCCCGGATTGCACTTGGACGCCAAAACTTTTAAGAATGTCTTTAGCCTGGTATTCGTGTATATTCATTTGCTCAATTTTTGCACGAAAGTAGGTCATTTCGCTTGATAATTCAAACGTCTTTTAAGATTAACATGAACGAACATGAGGCATTAAACGGCCCATTGATTATGTTTGAAAATTCATAAAAAAATGGCTCTACTCAAAGCAACGGGAATCATAAAAGCATATAATACCCTTCAAGTTTTAAAGGGTATAGATTTAGAAATTCAACCGGAAGAAATTATTTCCATTGTAGGAGCTTCAGGTGCAGGAAAAAGTACGCTACTTCATGTTTTGGGATTGCTTGATTCTCCCGATAAAGGAATGGTTCAACTCAATGGAACAGATATTCAGAAGCTTGGAGCTATTGAAAAAGCGAGGTTTAGGAATAAGCAAATTGGCTTCGTTTTTCAATTTCATAATTTGCTGCCTGAATTTACAGCCTTGGAGAATGTATGTATCCCGGGATATATTAAAGGTGATGATAAATTAGAGGTAGAATGGAAGGGGAGGGAAATACTTAAAACGTTGGGGCTTTCCAGCAGAGATCAACATAAACCGTCTCAGCTCTCCGGAGGAGAGCAGCAAAGAGTGGCAGTTGCGAGAGCATTAATAAATAAACCGGCAATAGTTTTTGCAGATGAACCCAGTGGAAATCTTGATTCCAAGAATGCGAAAAGCCTTCATGATATTTTTTTCTCCCTGAGGGATACTACCGGTCAAACATTTGTGATTGTTACCCACAATGATGAGTTGGCTGATATGGCCGATCGCCAATTGATTATTGAAGACGGCCAAATTTTGCCTAAACCTCGCTAACCTTTCTAATCATGGTTTTTATATGTTTTTCTGCACCTATTAGATCGTTGTATACCGCAGCAATTTTCTTTTCGGCATCAATCAGGTAGGTAATTCGCTTAGCAATATTTAATACCGGTACATGGGCTTTATATGCCTTGCATACTTTACCGCTGGCATCTGAAAGTAATTCAAAAGGCAGATTATGTTTCTCCTTGAATTTTGCATGTGTAGATAGCGTATCGGTATTGATACCTACTACTTGTACATCAAGGTTTTTAAAGAACTCAAAATTATCTCTGAAAGAACAGGCTTCCTTTGTGCATCCCGGTGTAAAGTCTTTAGGGTAAAAGAATAAAACAAGCGGTTCATTCAAATCCTTTAGATTAAAACGGTTTTTACCTGTTGAAGCAAGATTAAAGTTTGGCGCTGTTTCGCCGACTTTTAGAGGCATAATTAGCTGATTTTACAATAAGTAACAGCAGATGTCATTGAAAGGTTAAGCTAAAATCGTGGAATCACTTTGTTCTACTTCTACCTTACCATTTTCGTTAATTTGCTTCAGGCACACCTTTTCTACCTCATTAATTCTGATAGGATCGTATTTAGCGGCAACTTTTATATAATTTCTTGTGAACCCCAGCATTTTCCCGTCTTCCTGATCATCCTCCCAGAGTACGTAATCCTCAACATTCAAGTTTTCTTCATAGAATCGTCGCCTTTTCTTTTCGCTTAAAGAGCGCAGCATTTTAGAACGTTCGTTTCTTACTTTTAGGGGCACGGGGTCTAGCATGTCGGCTGCCGGTGTATTCACACGTTTTGAATAAGTAAAAACGTGCAAGTAAGATATATTCAGTTCGTTTAAAAAAGTATAGGTCTCAAGAAAATCGTCTTCAGTTTCACCTGGAAATCCCACAATTACATCTACGCCAATGCAACAGTTAGGCGCCAATGTTTTTATGGTGTTTACACGATTCACATATAGTTCTCGCAAATACCTCCTTTTCATTAACTTTAAAATGCGGTTAGATCCGGACTGCAGTGGAATATGGAAATGCGGTACAAACTTGTTGGATCTACTCACAAACTCGATGATTTCATCTGTAAGTAAGTTGGGTTCTATAGATGAGATTCTAAACCGTTCTACAGGTACATTTCTTTCAAGTTCTTTGACTAAATCAATAAATCGATCTTCTCGCCTTCCATTTCTAATACCAAAATCACCTGTGTTGACCCCAGTCAGTACAATTTCCTTGACCCCCTTAGCGGCTATTTCCTTCGCCGAACGAACAATATTTTCTATGGTGTCACTTCTGCTTCTACCACGTGCTAAAGGGATGGTACAAAACGTACAACTGTAGTTACAACCGTCCTGAACCTTTAGGAACGTACGTGTGCGGTCATTGATAGAGTATGCAGTGTTATATGATGTAGCTTCTTCTATTTCCGAAGCTAGTACTTTCGGTTTCTCCGGTCGAACAAATTCATCTAGCAGCTCCACAAGCCTGAATTTCTCGGCTGCGCCCAAGACAGCATCTACACCAGGTATTTCAGATATTTCTCTGGGTTTGAGCTGTGCATAACATCCGATAATTGCTACATATGCATCAGGGCATATCTTTCGGGCCTCTTTTACTATCTTGCGACACTTCTTATCGGCATTCTCGGTAACGGAGCACGTGTTGATTATGAAAATGTCAGGGGATTCATTAAACTCTGTTTTTATGTAACCTTTTTCTTCGAACTTTCGGGAGATAGCTGAAGTCTCGGAGTAATTCAGTTTGCAGCCAAGTGTGTAGAAAGCGACCTTTTTCATAAAGAATGCAAAGATAACTTATGTTGTACAATTTAAAAACGTCACTATATCAACCTTCGATGGTAATTTAGATGAGAATGAAGGTGTATCAGAAAGTAACCTGTAGCCAATGATTAGTTCCAAAATGTAACGGGAAAGTGGATTTTAGGTCACCATCAGATAAATTCATAAAGCGCCTTTTAAACCTCAGTCTTTGTTTTAGTTATTTCCGCTTTCAGGTCGCTAAGGGTCACATTTTTTTCACTCAATTCTTCTATCTCATTGCTGGATATAGCTTGATTTTCCCAAAATATGGCAGATAAAATGAAGAAGATTACCAAAAATATGTAAGCTTAGATTGCCTGCCGAGTTCTTTATTCCCTCAGGCTGAGGCTAAAGTAAATCTTCACTTTTAAATTAATCCAATTCTTTAATTAACCTGTTCAGATCTCTTTCAAAAAGCTCCGCCGACCATTTTTGTTGATTCTCAGCCGAGTTCAAAGATTTAAATCGGCTTTAATGGCCTCGATAAGTTGATCGAGTTCCTCTGATACTTTTTTATGGCCTTTCTTATTTTGCAGGGCTTTATTCACGCTGACATAAAACTTAATTTTAGGTTCCGTTCCGGAAGGGCGTGCAGAAACTTTATAACCCGCTTCCGTAAAAAACTGAAGTACATTGGACTTATCATAGTCAACGCCTATTTCTTTCCCTGATACAAGATCTCTAGATACACTGGATTGGTAATCAATGACTTTTACAACTTTTGAACCGGCAAAAGTTTCAGGAGGGTTGGCTCTGAAGTCTGCCATCATCTGAATGATTTCTTCAGCCCCCGATTTTCCTTTTTTGGTTAAAGAAACCAATGCCTCCTTATAATATCCAAAACTAACGTACATCTCTATGAGCATGTCATAAAGACTTTGACCTTTGCTCTTGGCATAAGCGCACATTTCTGCAATCATTCCGCTGGAAGCAACAGCATCCTTATCTCTTACGAAATCGCTGATCATATACCCATAGCTTTCCTCTCCACCAGCGATATACTGCTTTTCACCCTCTAATGATTTTATTAAAGACGCTATGTATTTAAAACCAGTTAAAGTATCAAAATACTCAACACCATAGCTATCAGCTATTTTGGAGATAAGGTCGGTGGTTACAATGGTTTTCACTACAAATTCATTACCCTTAAACTGACCTCTTTCTTTCCAGCGTTCCAGGATATAATAAATCAAAAGGCTCCCGGTCTGGTTGCCGTTGAGCAACTCAAATTCACCATCATTATTTTTCACTGCAATACCAACACGATCAGCGTCGGGATCAGTAGCCAGAACAAGGTCTGCATCAATTTCTGTCGCTTCTTTGAGGGCAATTGACAGCGCTTCTTTTTCTTCAGGGTTAGGGTAAACCACTGTGGGAAAATTACCATCCGGAGTGGATTGACTTTCTACAACCGTTACATTAGTGAAACCGTAGTTCTTTAAACTTGGCGGTACAAGTGTTACACCGGTACCATGAATTGGCGAGAATACAATTTTGAGGTCGTGGTGCTTTTTGACCGCCTCTGGGGATAAAGCAAGTTTTTTAATCTCCGTTAGGTATATTTTATCTATTTCACCGCCGATAGACTGAATAAGAGAGGTATTACCATCAAATTTCACCTGGCCTACACCTTCTACCTTATTAACTTCTTCAATTACATTCTTATCGTGCGGAGGAACCAATTGAGCGCCGTCGTTCCAATATGCCTTATAACCGTTATATTCCTTAGGATTATGGGAAGCTGTAACTACGACACCACCGTGACAGCCCAGATGTCGAATAGCAAAGGACAACTCCGGGGTGGGCCTAAGCTCTTCAAAAAGGTAAACGGTAATACCGTTAGAAGAAAATACTTCTGCGGTAACTTCTGCAAAATAACGGCTGTTATTCCTGCTGTCATGCGCTATAGCCACTTTCACATCTTGACCGGTAAAAGACTTTAGAAGATAATTAGCCAGACCCTGGGTGGCCATTCCTACTGTGTATTTGTTCATGCGGTTTGACCCGATTCCCATAATGCCTCGAAGCCCACCGGTGCCGAACTCAAGATTCTTGTAGAAAGCATCCGTAAGCGCTTCCTCGTTTTGCATGAGTTCTTTAATCTCACTTTTAGAAACTTCATCTATATCACTGTTGAGCCATACATTGGCCTTATCAAGTATTTCCTGGTTCATTGTCTCGTCTATAAATTACCTCTTAATTCTTGTTCCCTTTCTATGGCCTCAAATAAAGCCTTGAAATTGCCTTTTCCAAATGATTTAGCGCCTTTTCTTTGGATTATTTCGTAGAAAATAGTCGGACGATCCTGCACTGGTTTTGTGAATATTTGAAGCAAGTAACCTTCGTCATCACGATCAACAAGTATATTAAGGTCTTTTAGTGGTTGGATATCCTCATCAATTTCACCAACCCGGCTCAACAGGTCGTCATAATAATTGTCCGGTACATGTAAAAATTCAACGCCGCGTTTTCGAAGTTCTGAAACCGTGTGCAAAATGTTATCTGTAGCTATGGCAATATGTTGGACCCCGGCTCCCTGGTAAAAATCGATATACTCTTCTATTTGAGACTTCTTTTTACCTTCGGCGGGTTCATTAATTGGGAACTTAATGTATCCATTTCCATTGGATACCACCTTTGACATTAAAGCTGTATAATCAGTAGAAATATCATTGTCATCAAAAGTAATGAGTAGGTTAAAACCCATTACTTTTTCATAAAACTCTACCCAGGTGTTCATTTCACCCCATTCTACATTACCAACACAATGATCTACATATTTGAGCCCAATAGGATTTACGTCTGCCACACCTCTTTTTTCTTCAAAACCAGGCAGAAATATACCCCTGTAGTTCTTTCGTTCAACAAAAGTGTGGATAGTTTCCCCATAGGTTTGAATAGAAGCAGTTACAACCGTCCCATTATCGTCCGATAGCGCTTCAGGAGCGCTTACAGCTTTGGCGCCTCTTTTTGTGGTTTCTTCAAAAGATTTTGCTGCGTCGTCAACCCATAGTGCCAGTACCTTAACCCCATCTCCATGCTTTTTTACATGTTCGATAATAGGTGATTGCGGATATAATCCTGTGGTAAGTACAAGCCTGATTTTATCTTGTCTTAGAACGTAGCTAGCCCTATCCCTGACACCGGTTTCCGGACCTGCATAAGCAATGAGTTCATAACCAAACGCATATTGATAATAAAGTGCAGATTGCTTAGCATTACCTACATAGAACTCTATGAAATCAGTTCCATTTATCGGCAGAAAATCTTCTGACATAATTTAGTCGTTTGAGAAGTAAAATTATTCATTCGGTAGGCCAATTGAAATAAAAATGACTACTGTGTTTCAATTGACTAAAATATTTTAGATAATAGCTAACAGTTTCATTTAAAGATTCCCTGCAAAAGGAAATATGGTAAACAATATTAAACTGGATGATGAATTACGGAATTTGATCGATAAGAAATCAACGTTGAATGGATTGCCCTACGATAGTAGTGAATACGATCATTTGGAGGAGGAGGTACATGCTCTGGAGGATGCCTTTCTTTCAAATTATGGAAGTTATCTAGAGGACGCTTTTCATGAAGTACATGATGAATATTGTCCGGATAATGATGTTTTATTGCCTATAGCCTATGTACCTAATGTTGTGATCAAACCTAATCAGGAAACCTACGAGGCGGCCAAAGGCCAAGGAGTGTATATAGAAGCAGATGATTTTGACACATCGGAGACCAAACTCGTTTTGCTGCCAGGCCCTACACGCATTGAGCTACTCATAGGCAGCGATCGAAAAGAAGTGGTCTGGAGGGTGGATAAATGAAGCTCAGAAGCCCAGTTTGGATTTGACTTTGGTCAATACCTTTTGCGCAATCTTCCTGGCTTTCTCTTCTCCTGCCAGAAGTCTTGAATTAATTTCATCAGGATTATCCATTAACTGGTTAAAAGCTTCTCGCTCTTTACCGTACTTATTGAGTACAAGCTCAAATAGTGCTTGTTTTGCATGTCCATATCCATAGTTGCCACCTAAATAATTGGACCGCATTTTTTCTACCTGTGTGGTATTGCCAAGAAGCTTATATAGGGCAAAGACATGGCACTTATCCGGGTTTTTTGGCTCTTCAAGAGGTTTGCTGTCGGTTACTATTGACATTACCTGCTTTCTTAGCTGTTTTTCAGGCAGGAATATATCAATTATGTTACCATAGGACTTACTCATTTTTTGGCCGTCGGTACCTGGAATGGTCATCATTGAATCATCAATTTTTGCTTCAGGTATTATAAATGTTTCACCGTAGAGATGATTGAAGCCACTTGCGATATCCCGGGTCATTTCCAGATGCTGCTTTTGATCTTTTCCTACCGGAACAATATCCGCATCATAAAGTATAATGTCAGAAGCCATTAAAACCGGATAGGTAAATAAGCCTGCATTAACGTCTGAAAGTCGCTCAGCCTTATCTTTGAAAGAGTGGGCGTTGGCTAACATTGGAAATGGGGTGAAACAATTTAAGTACCATGTCAACTCGGTGACCTCCGGGACCCTGGATTGTCTGTAGAATAAGTTTTTTTCAGTATCAAAGCCGAATGCCAACCATGCCGCGGCGGTGGCATTTACATTATTTATTCTTGTTTCTGCTTCTTTAATTGTAGTTAACGAATGTAGGTCCGCAATAAAGAACAATGCATCATTCTCACTATTGCGCGAAAGCTCGATTGCAGGAATAATTGCTCCCAACAAATTACCTAAATGAGGTCTTCCACTGCTTTGTATTCCCGTCAATATCCTGGCCATATTTCTAGATTTTCGGCAAATATAAGATTCGTCATGAGAACCTCGCATTTAGATACAAAATGTACTGTTAGCCACTTGTTATAATGATTTGTTAATATAGGCTTAGGGCTTTCCTGTATTGTGACTAAGCTTTACTTTTGAAGTATGAAAAAATGGAATATACTCACCTCTCTTTTTGTCTTTATATCAATTGGAGTAAACGGGCAACTATCCGAAAATTTAATGTTCAGTGAAAAAAACTTTGACTTTGGACAGATAAAGGAGTCGGACGGTCCTGTTACTCACGAATTTAGCTTCATCAATAATGGAGCGGATACCATTCAAATAGCAAATGTTAAAGCCTCTTGTGGCTGCACTACACCCGCTTGGACAAAGGAAGCGGTTGCTCCCGGGCAATCCGGCTTTATTCAGGCACAATACAATCCCAAAAACAGGCCCGGTTCGTTTAACAAAAGTTTGACCGTGACTCTTAATTCGTCATCAGAGCTGTTGCGGTTATTCATCAAGGGATATGTGGAGCCAAGACCCAAAAGTATTGAAGATGAACTCCCAACACTTTTGGGTGGTCTTCGAATGAAACACAGAGCATTTAATTTTGGAAAGATCAAGGTGACGAATGAACCTGTTATTCAAGAGTTCGATGTACTTAATGTAACTGACTCGGTCATTATATTTTCCGATTCCATTGCTAAGCCCAATCACATAAATGTGAAGTTTGAACCACAACTTCTACGAGCAAAACAGCGCGGTAAAATCAGACTTATCTATAATCCATCAGAGTTAAACGATCTGGGCTTTAGAAATGATAATGTTACATTGTACACAAGTGAACAGGATGAGAAATCGATAAAGAGTATATCTGTTTACGCCACACTGGAAGAGTACTTTCCGCCTATGACATCTGAAGAGCTGGAAATGGCCCCTAAGCTTGCAATAGAAAACGCCCTCTATGACTTTGGTAAGCTAGAAAGTAACAAGAAATTAACCACAGAATTTGTGCTGAGCAATCATGGTAAAAAGCCGTTGGAAATTAGGAGTGTCAAGCCTAATTGCTCCTGTATCTCTACCGAGCTTGTAGACGAGACCATTCCGGTAGGCGGTAATACCAGGCTGAAGGTAAGTTTTAACACTGCAGGAAGAAGAGGGAATCAGCAGAAGTCGGTAGCTATTTTTAGCAATGATCCTAATGCCAGCGCACAGCGCGTAACGGTCAAGGCTTATATTTCTACGGGTTCAAATCGCTAAAGCAATAGGAAACTAGAGAGCATTTTCAAATTTTCTTCGCTATCCCGCTGTCGAGCATTAGTTTCTTTAAACACGAGTTTTCCACTTTTATCGAAAACCAAAGTAGTAGGCAGCGCTACTATCCCCAGTTCGGCCAATGAAGTCTTTTGTTGAACAAAATCCAGGTTAAACTTATACCTATTGCCGAATTCCCGGATTTTGCTTGCGTTCTCCTCTGTAGCCAATATAAATACAATATCATCATTTTTGAAATGGTTAGTGGCGTTTTCAATGGAAGGCATCTCCTTAATGCACGGGCCACACCATGTTGCCCACAAGTTAAGAAAAACGACTTTATCTTCGTAAGCTCTCCAGTGAATAGGATTGTTATCGGCCGTTACCAGGTCAATTTGCTCTAAGGTTTTAATGTCAATAATAGTTTCCGCATTAATCTCTCTGGTCTTTTCTTTGCCGCATGCTAACCCAACGGCACAGATCAATAGTATCAAACCTAATCTCTTCATTCGCCAATTTTCTACAAAGATGTAATTTTAGTCACAGTTAATGTATTCACTAATACCTACAATTGTAATGGCCCATGGTAAAACGTAGAGATTTTATAAGATCTTCAGTATTAGCTTCTGCTGCGTCTTTAATAGGATTCAAAATTGCGCATGCCGCAAAAATGCCTTATGGCTATGTTCCGGTACTTAGTCAACAAGATATTCCTTTTAGTAAACATCAGGATATGGTGGTGTTAAATGATCGACCGTGGAACATAGAAGCGATGGCTCATTTACTTGATGACCGTGTAACTCCCGAAAACAAAATGTTCGTTCGTAATAACGGCATCATCCCTAAAAATATGGATGTCAATACATGGGAGCTCTTGATAGACGGCGAATCAGCTTTGGCTCAAAAAAAATATACATTAGACGATCTGCAATCAAAGTTTAAATCTTATACCTACCAACTCACGCTAGAATGTGGTGGTAATGGCAGGAGTGAATTCAACCCACCGGCGAAAGGCAATCAATGGACTGTTGGAGCAGTATCCTGTGCCGAATGGACCGGTGTCAGGTTGAAAGATGTATTAAACGATGTTGGTATTAAGGACAGTGCTATTTATGTAGGCTACTATGGTAGCGATACGCATTTGAGTGGAGATTCTTCGAAAGATGCTATTTCAAGAGGAATACCTTTGTCAAAGGCTATGATGGAAGAAACGCTTTTAGCTTATAAAATGAATGGAGAAGATATTCCATTGGCGCATGGATTTCCTGTCAGGCTTGTCGCGGGCGGATGGCCTGCTTCTGCATCAGGAAAATGGATCAACAGGCTTTCCATTCGTAATAAAATCCATGACGGAGAAAAAATGGGGGGGAGTAGTTACCGTATTCCTTGCGAGTCTGTTGCCCCGGGTACAGAGGTAAATGATGGTGATATGTGTATAATAGAGTCGATGCCGGTAAAATCCCTGATTACATATCCTAAATCAGGTGCGCTAGTGAGGAGAAATCAAAAGTTCGAAGTAAGGGGGCACGCGTGGGCCGGTGAGAAAGAAGTAAGAACCGTAGATTATTCGGTTGATTTTGGCGCTACCTGGCAGGCTTGCACTCTTGAAAAACCGAAAAACCGACTGGCCTGGCAGCATTGGAAAACTACGGTTAGCCTAAGCAAAACAGGCTATTATGAACTATGGGTTAGGGCCACCGATGATCAAGGTATGATGCAACCTATGGTAGTACCGGGCTGGAACCCTAAAGGCTATTTGAACAACGCCTGCCACAGAATAGCGATAAAAAGTGTTTGATGAATAAGCCTATCTTCAATCTGCTCAATATTCTTATAAGGCTTACAAGCATAACTCTGCTGAGTATTCTCTTTCTGGGAGCTTTTACTCTCTACCTCGCTAAATTTTATGAACCAAAACGAATTGAACCGGAGGTAGCCAACTCTTCTTTAAAGCAGCAAACAGAAGTAACAGAGCATGATTTTATAATCGATGAAGGTTATGAATTAGTGGTTGCCAATTGCACCAATTGTCACTCCGCCAAACTTGTAACACAAAATCGTGCAACCGCAGAAGGATGGAAGAATACGATTGTATGGATGCAGGAAACGCAGAATCTATGGGATCTCGGAGAGTATGAAGATAAAATAGTGGCTTATTTGGCTCGTAACTACGCGCCCACACAGCAAGGCAGAAGAAAAAATTTAGAACGTGTAGAATGGTACAATTTAGAACCAGAACAGTAATAATTGTTAATAGAGTATGACGAGCATTGAAGAAGCCTGGCAAGCCCTTGTGGGAACAGCCCGATGGGCGTTGGATTCAGTCCTGTTTCAGGTACCCTGGTATACGAATTACTTTTGGGGTTTGATCCTTATTTCAGTAATTGTATGGTCATTTGAATTGCTATTTCCCTGGAGAAAAGAACAAAAAGTATTCAGAAAAGACTTTTGGCTTGATGCCTTCTATATGTTTTTTAACTTTTTCATCTTTTCCATCGTCATCAGCGGGGTTTATGTTTTTATTGAATCTGTAGCGGCTGGGTTTGGTTTGCGGATGAACTCTTTATCTGTTGTTAACTTATCCGCGCTTTCCCCCATTGTGCAGTTAGTCATTTTCTTTGTTCTTCTTGATTTTGTACAATGGCTGACCCATGTAGCGCTTCATCGCTGGACAGTACTCTGGCAATTCCATAAAGTGCACCATTCGGTTGAGGAAATGGGATTTGCGGCGCATTTAAGATACCATTGGATGGAAAACATACTTTACAAACCTCTGAAAACACTAGGGGTAATGCTGCTTGGGGGTTTTGAGCCCTCTCAGGCTTATATTGTTCATTTCTTAGCTATAACTATTGGTCATTTGAATCATGCCAATATTAAGATTAGCTGGGGACCACTGAAATACATTTTTAACAACCCCGTAATGCATCTGTGGCATCATGCGAAATACCTGCCTGAAGATAGAAGTTACGGCGTGAATTATGGAATAAGTTTAAGCTTGTGGGATTACATTTTTAAGACCAATTATGTCCCTAATCAAGATGGTAACATTCAGCTCGGTTTCAAGGACAGGGAACAATTTCCAAAAACTTTTTGGCAACAATTGACCTATGGTTTTGGAAAGAGTAGAAAATAATAGTTCTCTACGGGCTCAGTAGTATGTCTTAACTTTGAGGACGGTTTCATACCTTTATCGTGTGAAGCAGTTAATGCCATTATTTTTTATTGTTCTGTATGGCTTTGGTTTATTACGACCTTTAGCTCCGCTAATTGATTTTGAATTGAATAAAGGTTATATACAAGATTTTCTTTGTATAAATCGAGATAAGCCGATAACCGTATGTGGTGGTAAATGCTATCTGTTGGAGCAATTAAAAAAGGTTAATGACTCCGAGAGCGACCCAGCCCCGTCACTATCTTTTAATTTATTAGATTACCCCATCGGATTTGTCTTTCTCTACACATTAAACGTAAGTTTATCGGGATCGGAGATTAGCAGAACCAGCATCTATTCTTTCTCCTACTCATTTCAATTCGTTCATTCCCAATTTCAACCGCCCGAGCAAGTAATGTTCACCTAAATCCGTTCATTCAGGACTATATTTTTAAGAACTTTACTTTTCAAAACAATGCAAAAAACAAAAATGATTATGGCATTGCTCTTATGCCTATGTATTAACTTAAGAGCACAAAAAATTGCACGACCGGATTCACACGCGCCGATAGGGGTAATGGGAGATCATACCCATGCTAAAGGGGAATTTATGATTTCCTATCGCTTTATGCGAATGGGCATGGAAGACAATCAAATAGGAACTGACGATGTCTCACCGGATGAAATAGCGACCACTGTCCCGAATATATTCTTTGGTATTGAAGGGCAACCCCCAACTCTTAGGGTGGTACCTACAGAAATGACTATGAACATGCATATGATTGGAGCTATGTACGCACCTACAGATCGTATTACTCTAATGCTTATGGGAATGTTCCTTTCCAGTGAAATGGATCATATAACGTATCAAGGAGGTATGGGTACCACCCGGCTTGGCAGCTTTACAACAGAGTCGAGTGGCATTGGCGACACTAAATTAACGGCTTTAATAAAAGTCTCTGACCATATACACTTCAATGCGGGCATTAGCATCCCAACAGGAACAATTGAAAATGACGACGAAGTACTGACTCCAATGAATATGAGACCTACTTTAAGGTTGCCTTATCCCATGCAAATAGGTTCCGGTACATGGGACTTTTTACCGGCAATAACCTACACGAAACGCTTTGAAAAATGGGGGTGGGGCGCTCAGGTCAATGGAACGCTACGGTTAGGTGAAAATGATAACGACTTTAGATATGGTCATCAGTTAAATGCTTCGGTTTGGGGAAGTTACTTGGTAACATCGTGGTTAGGTTCTTCACTTAGAGTAAACTCTGTTAATATCGGTGAAGTTGATGGGCGCGATCCAATGATCGTAGCTCCTGTTCAGACGGCTAATCCTGAGTTTCAAGGTGGTGAACGAGTCGACGTAAGCGCGGGTTTAAACCTGATAGGTCAGTCCGGCTTTGTACAGAATCAAAGGCTTGCTGTCGAGTTTGCCCTACCAATTTATCAGGACCTTAACGGACCCCAATTAACAACAAATAACATTCTAACGCTTGGTTGGCAGTATGCCCTTTAGACGTTGACAAATAAAGGGAAGGCCTATGTAAGTAGGTCTTCTATTTAAAAAAGCTTAATTTCAAGAACTGAAATTTTATTATTCTGTTTTGTAAAGTATGAAAAGAGGATTTTTGTTCACATTTGTTCTGATTGGATTGTTAGAAGCTTGCAGTGAAAACTCAGAAACAGTAATTAAAGAGTTCACAGGCAATGAGTTCGTTTACGACCTTGCACAATCCTCTGATTTTCCAACATCGGGTACCGTTGCATTCCAGGAGCGGACAGATGGCGATGTTCAGGTTGTAGTGTCCTTAGAAGGTACGGAAGGAGATATATTTCACCCCGTTCATCTCCATTTTGGAGATTTGTCTACTCCTGACGCTGATATTGCCTTTTTACTTAACGACCTGAAAGGCAGCGAAGGCGAAAGCTCAACAACAGTTTCGCTGCTGTCCGATGAAACTAAATTTAGTTTTCAAACCCTTGGACAATTTAATGGCAGTGTAAAAGTGCATTTAGGAGCTGCTGGTTCTGATGCTGATGTTATTCTGGCCGCAGGTAATATCGGTGCGAATAGAAATAGCATTGGTGGGCGTCAGAAGGTTGCCATTTGTAAAAGTTATTGAAGTCAAGAAAAAATCCTGACAAAAATCATACTTCTAATTCTTTATAGTTAATTTCTTTTAATGAACTAATATTCAATGTGTTATAAACTGGTATTCCTAAATTCATTCCCCGATATATAAAAGACAATGCCAGAATATCATTTTTTTATTTTAATTCATTGATAAGAGTATTGCTTATGCTTTCTTTCATGTTAGTTTGGTTTTAATAAGATTTTTTTCGTATGCTTTTAAGGTTAATATGCCTGCCTCTGTGTATCCTATTATTTTCGGGCGTGCTGAAGGCTCAGGATTATCAGTATAACAACGTAATTCGTGTTAAGCTGAAGGAAGTTGTTGGTAATAATCTAAAGCAGCAATCCTTCTTGCGCTCAGCCAACGACGCCATTCAAACCGGAATAGCCTCAATTGATCAATTGAATGAACGCTGTGGCGCTGTTCAATTTAAAAGAGTTTTTCCAGATGGTGGAAAGTTTACCGAAAGACGAAGAAAGTTCGGTCTTCATCTTTGGTATGAAATCACATTTGATCCGGATAAAGCGCCGCAAATTGAAAGGCTAATTTCAGACTATTCAAATGATCTTTCCCTTAGCCTTGTTGAACCCATTTATGCTAAACAGTTTGACCGTATCCAAGGAGATAATTTTGGTGCTGTAAAGAAAGAGATGTCAAATGCTATTCTTGCACCTGGTCTTATGTTTACACCTGCCGATCCAAGGTATAATGAACAATGGCATTATAATAATACAGGACAAACCGGAGGGACCGTTGATGCAGATATAGATTTGAGCGAGGCCTGGGATATCCAGACTGGTAATAGTGGTGTAATTGTATCAGTTCATGATGGGGGAATAGATTATGCACATGAGGACTTGACCGATAACATGTGGGTTAATTCTGCGGAACTTTCAGGGTCAGCCGGAGTTGATGATGACGGCAATGGGTATGTGGATGATGTTTATGGCTATAATTTTGTTATTGGGTCTGGAAACGTCTTTCCTGATCCGGATGGACATGGAACGCATGTAGCCGGCACGGTGGCTGCTGTCAACGATAATGGTATTGGGGTTTCAGGTGTTGCCGGCGGTGGAAATGGTTTTTCAGGAATAGAATTGATGTCATGCCAGGTATTCACGAGTGGGGGCGGAGGGTTTGCCGAATCCTATGCTTATGCTGCGGACAATGGCGCAGTAATTTCTCAGAACAGTTGGGGTTATACTAATCCTGGATTTTTTGAGCAATCCGTACTGGATGCCATTGATTATTTCATTGCCAATGCTGGATATGATGCGGTAGGTAATCCTACAGGACCTATGCAAGGAGGAATCGTAATTTTTGCAGCCGGTAATAGTGATTCTGATTCTGATTACTACCCTGGTTTTTATGATCCTGTTCTTGCCGTAGCCTCCACCAATCATAATGATCAAAAAGCATGGTATTCGAATTATGGATCCTGGGTGGATATTTCAGCTCCAGGCGGAGAAACTTTCGTCTCAAATCAGGGTGTTTTGAGCACCTTACCCAGCAATACATATGGATTCTTTCAAGGGACTTCAATGGCGTGCCCCCATGTTTCCGGTGTGGCAGCACTAATAGTTTCTGAGTATGGTAGTGCGGGGTTTACGCCTGACCAGGTAAGATTTAGGTTGACGGAGACGACAGATGATATAGAAGCATTGAACCCGAACTATCAGGGCTTACTTGGAGCCGGTAGGATGAATGCATTTGCTTCTTTGCTCACCGATGATGAAATTCCGCCAGATGCAATTACAGATCTTGGTACCTACGAAATTAGACATAACCAATTAACCTTGACCTGGACCGCTCCTGAAGATGGTGACAATACGTCAGCTGCTTCTTACGATATCCGCTACAGTACGTCTCCAATAACTGAGGGGAATTTCTTTTCTGCTTCTTCTTTGGGTTCCATTCAAGCGTCTACTTCAGGCGCCACAGAAACATTTGTGGTAACTGGATTGACTGCCTCAACTACGTATTATTATGCAATAAAGTCTTTTGATTTCTTTAGTAATGAGTCGGCCATTTCTAATGTTTTGATGACTACAACCACTAACCCCCCGGTGGTTGAAGTTAATCCGACAGAAATAGATGAATTTCTGAACACCGGTGAAATCTCGGAAAGGGAGATTACAATTTCCAATGAAGGTGAAGGAGTGTTGGAATATATGCTTTCAGTCAATCCAATTGACTTTACACCATCACGGAGCGTCTTGGCAGCCAGTCAGGTGTTTAAAGGGTTAGTGGACAAGTTAGATAAATCAAATGCCGATCAGTTAACTTCTGATATTTATATAGAAACGTTATCGAAAAGAGCTACTTCACCTTACTCAGAACAAAATGACTTGAACGATTTAGGAGTTATACTAGAAGATCTTAATGAGTCCTATTCTGAGATTACCGACCTAATTCCCAACTTCTATCTGTTTTCAGATGGAGAATCAGGAAACAATATATTAGATGGAGGAGGAGATATGTATGATGGTGGAAATTATTTATCTACTGATTTAGAATCAAATATAAATTATACAAATTCCGTAATTAATAGCTCAACGGCATTCGGAGGAGAATCATATTTTACGGCAAAATTCCCTGGTCTCTTTGTGATGACAGCCGATTTGGTAGGGGTCAACTATTTTGAAATTACTGGAAATTTAGGAGCTGATGGAAGCGGAAGTGTGGACGGTGCAGTGCTCAATGTTTCTCAAGGAGGTAGAAACTATCTGGGATTCGTCAAGAGGGTTTATGATGCCTTTGACCCGTCAGTAAACCACCTAATAATTGTCGAAGACAACGGAAGTCTGAGTCATGACTTTGCTACCAATACAAATGACGATTATCACAGGGTTACTGGTCTGAATGGTTCAAACAGTATTCACTATTTGCTTTTTGCAGGTTCAAATGGTGGGTATTATGATAATTCAATTATGCTCGATGTCATGTCAACTTATATTGAACTTGTGAACTTGACAACAGGCATTAATCTTGGAGAAGTCTCAGGAACCGTGGTAGCCGGCAATACCGATGTAATACCTATTTTTTTTGATGCCAGAGGTATTGAACCTGGACAATATTTAAACGATGTGGTAATCACGACCAATGATCCAGTTACCGGTGCAGTAGTGGTGAATACTGAACTAAATGTTCAGGGCGCACCAAATATTTCCTTGAGTTCAAATGTAATAGAACTAGGTCAAGTGTTTAATGCAACTGATTATGATACTGCTTTTTACATTCGAAATAATGGTACTGAGATTCTTGATGTATCCAGTATAAGTAGTTCAAATATTGAAGTTAACGTTTCGGTTAGTTCTGTGACTATAGATCCTGGAGATAGTGTCAGAGTTCCGATTTTTTACAATATTGACGATGTTGGCGTTTTTTCGGCTACAATTACAATAGCAAGCAACGACACAAATACACCAGTGGTTGATGTAACCGTAGGTGGCGATGCTGTTGAACCACCGATCATTTCAATAAATCCTACAGAGGTTGCGGAAAATTTATTTACAGGTGAAACAGCTCAACGTAATGTCTTAATTTCCAACCTGGGTGGTTCAGATTTAACACTTGAGAGTAATATTGAGTTTGTAAATATTCAGACCTCATCACAAAAAAACTTCATATCGCCAGCAATCACATCACGTTTTGGTGATCCTGACACTAAGAATAGAGAAGTGGTTTTTCTTCCGGAATTCAATATTACCGGAAAGGACCTGACGGGTATTTCTGTTGCTGTTTCTGATATTTTCAATAATCGGGCAGTTTTAATGCAAGACTTGACCACAAGAGGGGCCAGCATAACACTTTTTACCAATGTCCTTCCTGATCTGTCTGCCTTTGATATTTTAATCGTCGACGATAACATCAACGATTTTTCAGTAGGCAAAATTGACTCAATGAGAAGTTTTGCTATGGAAGGAGGAGCAATTTTAGTGGAGGCTGACGATAGCTCTTCTGAGATCAATGTGGGCCGTCTATTGGAAGATACTGATGTTCGCTTTACTACTTTTGGGACCTACTACGACAGGATCTTTGATGGAATAGAAATGCATCCAACAACTGTAGGTGTTCCATCACTAAATTCTCTTTCGTACGGAGCGTATTATTCTGGCGGGGAGACAATAGTCCATGATTACCAATATGCGGCAGGCCATGTTCAGGTTACGGGTCTTGGGAATGGAACTTTGTTCCTTGTAGGAAATGAGCTATGCTCAGATGGAATTATCGAAAGCAATAGGCTTTTTATTAATCAGGTAATTGATTGGCTTAGTGATGTGGCCATTAAAGGCTGGCTGACGGTAGAACTTGAGGACACTTTAGTTCCTGCAGGTTCTTCTAGTGATATGATTTTGGAGTTTGATGCAACCGGGCTTAATGGAGGTGTCTATGAGGCAAATGTCCATTTAACTACGAACGATCCGTCTGACATGGAAGTGTTAGTTCCAGTGTCTTTAACTGTTACAGGTGCTCCTGATATCCAGGTTGATCTAACGTCAATTGAATTCGGTGAAGTTTTTGTTGGATCAGAAGCTTCTGACTCAATTGTCGTTGAAAATGTTGGCACGGATGTGTTAACTATTAGTTCTATTTCCAATAGCAATGCTGATTTCGAACTTACTCCGGCCACTATGAGCCTTGCAGTGGGAGAAACAGGTGTGGTTTATGTGACTTATGAGCCAACATTTTTAGGAGAATTAGTAGATAAAGTTGTCCTTAAAAGTGACGACCCGGATGAGAGTCTTATTTCTATTAACCTTTCAGGCATCGGCTTAGATCCTCCTGTAATATCAGTAGATCCTACCTCGATTACTCAAGACTTATTTACAGGAGAAACAGCATCTACTACAGTCAACATTATCAACACGGGCAGGAGTGATCTTACATTCAGTACATCGGTAGGACAAATTTCAGGTTCCGTAATGAATCATTTAACACGGGAGTACTTGGCCCTTAAAACTAAAGAAGGACACTCATCTTTCGAGAAGTCAAGCTCTCCGGTAAAGGTAACTACTGCCGCCAGTGATAGTTTAATACTTGTCATCCAAAACACTGATGCCTGGGGTTTATTTATGTCAAGCTTTATATTCGACAATTATGGTTTGACAGCTGATGTTATAAATAGTAGTCAAATTTCATCTACAGATTTGAATGAATATCAACTTGTAATTACCGTAGGAGATGAATCTTCAACTTACTATGAAGATCTAAATACCAATTTAGCTCAATTTGAGACATACGTGTCAAATGGTGGATATTTACAATATCAGGTTGCTACTCAGGGTGATAACGTGCAGTTGGTGGGGGGTGTACTAGCAGAGAATGGGAACTCGGAAAGCTTTAATACTGTAGCCAGCCCTGAACATCCGGTAGTTGAAAACCTACCAGAGACCCTTGAGGGAGATGCAGCTAATCATACAACTTTGAGCAATTTACCTGCCAATTCCGTTGTGATAACGGAAACCAGTAACAGCCAATTACCCACTACGATCGAGTATTCCTATGGCAATGGAAAAGTAGTAGCTACAGGCATGACATGGGGGTTTTTATGGATCAACAACTATGATGCTGGATTGATGATGCTGAACAGCGCTTCTTATTTGCTTAGCCAGTTAGATGATTTCATCAGTTTAGGTACAGATAGCGGTACGGTTGTTCCGGGAGAGAGTTTTACTTTAGACGTGTTTTTTGATGCTTCAGGTCTAAATGGCGGGACATATGAAACTAATCTTGTGATTAATTCGAATGATCCAATAAATAGTCAAGTAAATATTCTCGCCACACTGAATGTTACGGGCGCTCCGGATCTTGAGCTTGGTAATCAGAGGCTAGACTTCGGTCAAGTTTTCATGGGGTTGGAGCGGTTGGATTCTATATTTATTCAGAATACTGGCACCGATGTCTTAAACATTAGTTCCATTAGTAATAATAGTTCCAGTTTTAATGTTACACCCAAGTCAATGACTCTTGAGGTAGGTGAATCAGACTTAATTATTGTGAATTATATACCCAATGTTACAGGAGAAGTTTCGGACCAGATTATATTAACAACTAATGACCCTGATGAAACTAATGTATCGATTGATCTAAGCGGTGTTGGAGTAGGGCCTCCTGTGATCGAGGTGAGTCCAAGTTTTCTTAAAGAACAATTGTTTACGGGAGAGATGAGTACTCAATTAGTGACGGTGACAAACAACGGTGATTCATCTTTGTACTACACGGTAGCTAGAAATAGCTCCATATCGTTATCGGCAGTATCTAACAACAGTATAGAGCCGGCTGAAGATGATTCAAACCCTTATTTAGAAGATGGAAATGAAGGATCAATAGTATATTCAGAAATACCGATAAACCCTGTTCTAGCTCATGAAGTTTTGAACAGTGTGGAAGCAAGACTTTTTGTCATTGATCAAACCACTTCAGAAATAGTACGAATTAATCCAGCAGACGGGTCTAATATTAGTTCATTCATGTTGCCGGAAGCCGCCTCGAATGGACCTGATGGCCTGGCTTACAGTGGGGAACATATCTATTTTATTAATGGATTTGGATCTAATATTATTTACCAACTGGATCCTGTTGATGGAACTGTTTTAAGCTCAAAAAGTTTTGGTGGCTTACCATCAATCGACGCATTAGCGTTCTCTGGCGATTATCTGGTTGCAATGGACTATGATAATAACATGCTTATACTCTTGGATTATGAGAATGAGGTAATTACTGGCGCCATTGATCCGATAGACTCAATTGGAGGGGGGCTAAGCTTCGGAGGAAGGAGAGGAACTGTATTTGTAAATAATTTTGGCTCTGGTATTTATGAAATTGACCCGGTAAGCAGCGCTATTCTGAACTCATTCGATAGTCCGAACAGTGAATATATAGTTGGTTTAGGATATTCGGAAGGGCTAGATATTCTTTTCGCTTCAACGTATTTCGCAACCTATGCACTGGAGCCAAGTGATGGCAGCATTCTTTACACATTGCCGGTGGGGTCAAGCGCACTTGCTTCCGACGAATCTGATTTAGGTGGTTGGTTTTCGGTCGTCTCTCAAACTGGCATAATCCAGGCTGGTTCTACAGAACAGTTTGAAGTTATTTTTGATGCAAATGAACTCGGAAGAGGTAAGTATGAGGCATCACTTTTTATATCCTCAAATGACCCATTGAATCCCGAGATTGTTGTTCCAATCGAGCTGGATGTTTTTGATAATAGTTCTGGTTGCCTGCCTCCAACACTTGTTGAAGAAGTTAGTGATACTTTATTATTTGTTGGCGATAATAGCACATTAATAGATGTGCGTCCATACTTCAGTGATGCAGATTCTGGTGAGCTATTTTTCTCGGGGAGTGTTAATGACGAATCTGTTGCAGTCGTTGACTTTGCAGAATTTGTTATGGCTATAGAATCTATTAGCTTAGGTACTACAGAGGTAAGATTGATTGCAAGAGACGATTTCTGTGGTTTTGTAGAGACCATATTTGAAGTGACCGTCGATGAATTCTGTGGTGGTTCCACAAATCTATTGCCTCAAATTACAGTACCTTTTAATGCTATGGTGGTTAAATTGGATCAAGAAAGTGTTGAGATGGACCTTAACAATCATTTTATTGATCCTGAGGGTGGTAACCTGACCTATTCAGTAGATTATGATGCCACAATTATTGATGTTGTAATGAACCGTAGCATTATGATTATTACAATGATCGATGCTGGAAGTGCAACAGTTATAGTTACAGCAGAAGACGAACGGTGCGGTACGGTATCTGCTACATTTGAAATGACCATTGAAAATATCACCTCTTTGGATGACTTGAGTAATGCTGAACTAACCTTTTACCCGAATCCTGTAGATGATTTGCTAACAGTTTCTTTTAATCATAACCTAGAGTTTATAAAGGGCACGATCGTGTCCTTGCAAGGTAAGGTTGTCAGAGAGTTTGATATCAATAAATCTGACTTGTCAATAAGTCTAGATACTTCGGTGTTGGCAGAGGGCAGTTATATACTACAACTTGCAGGAGTTGATACTTTCGAAAATGTTCGGTTCGTAGTAACCCACTAAAGTAAGGAGAATATCTGGGGTGAAATCCCCAGATATTCTCCTTACTTA
>ERZ1740070.173-NODE-173-length-45558-cov-43.016263_pt1 | contig 45558 bp, 52 predicted proteins | sample MGYA00581734_ERZ1740070 | MGnify/ENA primary metagenome ERZ1740070 (study PRJEB43018, sample SAMN04849744) | marine metagenome | isolation source: floating plastic debris | place: Pacific Ocean | collected 2008-09-01 | study: EMG produced TPA metagenomics... | reverse complement strand
TCGCCCCAAAACGGACTCTCACCGAAGTCTCGAGATCGTCGATCGGTGAACATTGAAATCTGCAGCGATGGCGTTCTGGCTTTCGCCAGACGCTAAACGCTCCAAAGCGCGGGATCTCTGATGGTCTGTGAGCTTAGGTCGTCGACCAAACTTGGCACCATTCTTTCTGGCTATTTCGCGTCCCTCATTCGCACGCCGCAAAATGCGCTCTCGCTCATCCTCGGCCATCGCGGACAGGAGTGCTAAAATCCCCTTCCCCATCGGCGTTGTTAAATCAAGCCACGGCTTATCCAGGACTTTCACAAGAGCTTCTCGTTCCGCAACGCGAGAGATGATCGTAATACCGTCCATCATGGACCGAGTGGCGCGGTCCCATTCCGCAATAACCAGAACATCCCCCGTGCCGAGCGCATCGATAGCTTTTTCGAGTTCTGGTCTTCCTCGAACCGACTTACCCGAAGCTTTCTCTCGATAAATCTTATCAACTTTCTCAGCCCGCAGATTCGAAATCTGGCGTTCGAATGATTGGCCGGTTGTTGAAACTCTCGCATATCCAATTTTCATAATGAAAAGCCTATCAGAACTCACGTATTTATGCACCTGAAATATGCACGGCCCAGAATCCCCGTGAATACTGGATTACACACAGTCGTGCAAATATCATGATTTTTGCACGACTGACAAGGAACAAGTTTGGGTCCAGTTTAAGACGCCATCCTAAAGTAGCTATAGGCGTCAGAACCTGACGAGTGTCCAAAAGCAAGGTGTCTTGCTCAATGAGACAGTTCGCGCGAAGAATGAGCACCATGAGGGAAAAAGTGAGTGAAAATCCGACCGGATCACCGCATGGCGAACTAAAAGGCTTTAGCGCCTTCGTCTTCTATATTCTTTACATTCCGCTCTGGCCGGTAGTAAAAATAGTAGGGGTGTTGGTGAGGAACTGGTGGCGCCCATGCGCATGGATACACGGCGCCATTTTGGGTTTCGATGACCTCGCTGAGCAACGCAAAGTTATACGCAAGAAGGGTCGTATGCGTTATCGCAAAAAAAGGATCGAGGACATGATCGGTGAAACTATCATCAAAGAGGCCTTAGACCCTGGCTCGACGGTCTTGGACACGTTGGAAAACGACGACAAATGAGCCACCGGGTTAGGGCGCCTTCAGTCGCTGGTTCAATGTCTGTTTTGACGACGAAAGCCCTTTTTAGATAGCGGGGCGATCCGGTATATCTGCTTAGTTCCAAAAACATTGAGACAACAGCGCAACTTTGATTATTCAGAAACAGCCTGTTAACCTCATCTTTATGACGCTGAAATCCGTTTTTCTCTCTGCCAGTGTAATCGCGTCAACGTGCTCCGCTCTTGCAGAAAATAGAGAAGTGCCCTCGCGATGGCTCGATCAAACTTTAACTTGCTTCGTCCTAGATTGGTCGGCTTTCCACGGTAGTTTTACCGGCACATCGGTCTCGGGGGTCGCCGACGCACCGACCGAATTCACACTCATGGTCCATGACTGCGAAGAAGCCAATGATCCTACTATACTGAAAGCCTGCGGTCCCAAGCCTGAAATGTTCTCCGTGATCCAGATCTATGGTCTCAATCACGGAAATATGGAGGGAGCGGTATCGTCTCGTTCGAGCAAATTCCTTAAGACTTACACGATCCAAGAGGATGTCATCGCATTCGCCCAAGACGGATCATTCATCTATTCACGACTAATACAGCAAACGAAAGATCAGCTAAGCGCCATGAACGCCTACGGGCGCTGTCGCCTTCAACGCTGAGCGATTCAACTCGCGTATCAACGATCTTCAACTGCTCCCAGACGGCTCGCCGACGCAATCTCTTCTTAGGAGTTGCGGTCGAGATCCCTTTCGATTTGATATACTCTTCGGGCTAAGTTGACTTAACAAGCTGTAATGTAAACTTGTTGTAACAAAGAGCTTGTCTAATCTAGTTGGCGGCTAGATTCCCCAATTAATTGTTTTTTAAATTTCTGTCTTGCGCTTCATTTCATCTGGTGCTTGAGTGACATTATATGCAGGCATAAGTTGTTATGGCTGCTTAACCTCGAGAGTTAAGGGGACTTTCAATGCCTGCGCCTAAATCACTATTCAATCCATCCGCATTAGCGTTCGCTGTCTTCGCTGCTGTCATGGCATTCCCCGAAGCGGCGCACGCCCAAGGTGGTGGAGGTCTTTTCGACAGCTTCACCAACTTACTAACTGCCCTCGTCGACGTACTGACAGGCGTGTGGGCCCGCTTAGTTGGCATCATCGCTATCTTCGTCGCTGGCATTCTTTGGCTCTCTGGCCGTCTAGAGATGCGCCACTTCATTGCCGTGATCGGCGGTCTGATCCTAGTCTTTGGCGCAGCCGCGATCGTCGATGGCGTAGCTGGAGCGGTCTAATGCGGGATGAGCAGCCCGATATCGATCCTCTCTTTATCGGGTTAACCCGGCCACCCTTGGTGCTTGGCGTCCCTATAATGTGGTTCGGGCTGAACTTTATGTTCTTCGGCGTTGGTCTCATCGCGTTCACCGGACTGATCGGTAAGTTCTTATGGCTCGTCCTCGTTTCCGTGCCGCTGCATCTCTTCGGGTACTGGATGACGACCAAAGACGCGCATTGGATGTCAGTCTTCACCGCTTGGACCCAACATGCCGGTCCTACTCGCAACAAATCATTCTGGAAATCGAATAGTTTTTCACCTTAGGAGCTTTGTAAACACTCATGGTCTCGGCGCTTGCTCAGAAAGAAATGGCATTCGGGAAACACGTCTCTCGCGAGAAGGGTGTATCGAACTTCATCCCCTATTCACGGCACGTAGATGACCATACAGTTGCAACAGCTGACGGACTACTTCTTCAAACTGTAAAAGTCCGCGGTTACTCCTTCGAAACCGCCGACATCGTTGATCTCAATGCGCTAAAACGAATTCGCGAGACAATGCTCCGCGGCCTGGCAAATTCACGGTTCGCTCTCTACCATCACATTATTCGACGTGAAGTGTCGCAATATCCTGAGGGCGCGTTTGACGATCCATTCTGCCGCGCATTGGATGACAGGTACAAAGCCCGCTTGGCTGACAGCCGAATGTTCATCAATGAACAATATCTCACCCTGGTACGCCGTCCTCAACAGGGTGTCGTTGGGGGTGTGGCTTCCTTCCTCCAAAGCTTGAACTCAAAAGTCGATAAGCAAGCGCAATTTGAGCAGGAAGCGGCAGATCTAAAAGCCCTCAACGATGGGATGCAGAAGATTGAAACGACGCTCGCCAAGTATGGCATCTCACGTCTCGGCGTCTACGAACAAGACGGCGCTAAATATTCCGACCTCCTAAGTTTCCTAGGTTTCCTCGTAAATCACGAGATGATTCCCGTGCGACTGCCCCGAATGCCGCTGAATGATTACCTTCCCCGAAAGCGTATCTCATTCGGAAAAGAGAGTTTCGAGATCCGCGGAGCTGCTCCCTCGGACGTAAAGAATGGCGGCATCATTTCGATCCGAGATTATGGAAACACGACGGGCGCTGGCATCCTGGATAACTTATTGCGGCTGCCACACAGCTTCACGCTAACGCAATCTTTTGGGTTTGTGGATCGACAGATCGCTCTGACCAAAATGAAGCGACTGCAACGCCAGCTTAGGTCGGCTGAAGAACAAGCACGGACGCTCGATGCCGACCTGGACGACGCAATCGACGAGCTCACCGCTGGGGGCTCCGCATTTGGCGAACACCATCTTACTGTGACGGCCCTCGGTTCGTCTTTTGCTGAAGTCGACTCCGTCATCAGCAAGATCGACGGGGAACTGACCAGGTTTGGCATCATCGGTGTTCGTGAAGATCTGAACCTTGAGCCGGCATATTGGGCTCAGCTCCCCGCCAATTTCTCTATGATCGCGCGAAAATCGATGATTTCGACAAAGAACCTATCCGGTTTTTCGTCACTTCATACTTTTCCCTCTGGCCATTATCACGGCTCTGGAACTTGGGGGGAGCCTGTCTCGCTCCTCGAGACGACATCTGGATCTCCTTACTGGTTTTCATTCCATGACGACCGCGGTGTTGGCAATTTCACGCTCGTTGGGCCGACTGGCTCTGGTAAAACCGTCCTTCTCACGTTCTTAACGGCGCAGGCGCAGCGTCTGCGCGCAAACACAATCTTCTTCGACAAGGACCGCGGGGCTGAGATCTTCATTCGCGCCATTGGCGGTGAATACCTTCTCATCCATCCAGGCGAACCGACAGGCTTCAATCCTCTTCAACTGGCAGACACGCCGTCAAACCGGGCTTGGCTGCGCGAATGGATTGGTCAGCTAGCAACAATCGGTACGGAACAAGTTCTCACCCCGAGTGAGCTACGCATCATTTCCGACGCCGTGAAAGCCAATTACGAAGAACCTGTCGAACACCGCCGACTATCTGTCCTCGCTGAGCTCTTCAAAGGTTTTGAGGTTCAAACCGATTCAAGCCTCTCATCCAGACTAGCCAGATGGCATGGCGACGGCGATCGAGCCTGGTTGTTTGACAACCCGGTAGACAGGCTCGCGTTCGATAACTCCACGGTGGCTTTCGACACGACGCGGATCTTAGACGACCCAATTTCTCGGACCCCCTGGCTGAGCTACGTCTTTCATCGAATTGATAGTCAGCTCGACGGCCGGCGATTGATGATCATGCTCGATGAGGGCTGGAAACTCCTCGACGATCCTGTGTTCGCATACAAAATCAAGGATCTCGAAAAAACGATCCGAAAACGGAATGGGCTGCTTGGTTTCGCAACTCAGTCCCCGCAAGATATTTCTAAGTCCTCAGTCGGGGATGCCATTATCGAGCAATCAGCCACGAACATCTTTCTACCCAACCCCTACGCGGACGAAGATACATATATCAATGGATTCGGCCTATCGCGGCATGAACTGAACCTCATTCGCGAGACTGATCCGTCATCACGCTTGTTCTTGCTTCGGCATGCAAGCGACTCTGTCATAGCCAAACTCGACCTGTCGGGCATGGACGAATTCATCGCCGTTTTATCCGGTCGAGCCACCAGCATTCAAGAAGCCGAAGAGCTGAGGGCAACATTCGGCAGCGACCCCAAAAACTGGCTTCATCATTTCATGGAAAGGCACAAACAATGAGAAATTGGATCATGCGAGGATCCGCAGCAATCGCTCTAACTTTTGCTGCGCAGTCCATGACAGCCCCAAAGGCTCACGCACTCTTTGGTATCGGCGACATCGTGTTCGACCCCGCAGCGTTGGCTCAAGCTGTCGAGAACGGTATTCACATGGCAACGCAGCTCGAGCAGATGTATCAAGACTACGCCAATCAAGTTGAACAGCTGCAGAGACAGGTGGAACAGCTCGACGCGATGACTGGCGCCCGAGCGCTAGGTCTTATCGCTTATGAGGCGCGAGATTATCTACCTGAAGATCTCGCCTCGATCCTTATCCTGGATGATGGATCTGAGGCTGCTTACATACGGAATGAGCTGGAGGATCTTTTCCAGCCCATCACTTCCAATCCATATGTCGATGCTGAGCTCTTCGAAGCCACTTCACCTCTGGCGCTCGCCCTCGACCGCCAGACCAACACGATGTTGGCAAATATGTCTGCATCTGAAGTCGCTTACGGTGAAATACAAAAGCGCGTCGCATCGATCGAAGAGATGATGACGCTGCTAGACGAATCTGAAGACCTCAAAACGTCCACAGACCTCAACGCTCGGATAACAGCCGAGAATTCACTGCTGCTTGCCGAGATGATGCGTCTTCAAACGCTGCAAATGCAAATGGAAACTGCGAATGCAAACCTCTCCTCTGCCAATAAAGCAGCGGCGGTTAGAGCGCTTGAATACGACGCAGCGACCGTAACAACGACCATCCCAGAAATCGGAGTAAATTAATGAAAAAGCTGATGCTGTCGATGACCGCCCTCGCCTTCCTAGCGGGCTGCGAGACTTTGGAAGGACACCAGGAGCTCCAAGCCCCCTGCGCGCCTGGCGCCCAGATTGCCGCTTTAGACAATCCTTGCGAACGGAAACCGATCAATCTCGCTAGCACAGAAGAACTGGGACTCTTATGATAAGAGTTTTTGGAACGGCAATCTCTTTAGGGATTCTTTCCCTAGCGGCGTGCTCAGCGCCCGCGTGGGAATCCTCATTCACTGAGGACGAACTACGTACCGCTGTTTTCAACGAAACCAGAAGCGGCGACGACTGTTTTCAGGCTGCCTTCGCTGGCGATAGAGCAGCCGAGGTTCGCGCGATCTGTGCAGCAGATATGGAAGAAATGCGTCAAAGCTTCGAGTTTGAGCTAATTGAATGCACACCCGAAGTTCCGCAATACTCTGGGCTATCAGGCCCTGACTTGCGCTCAGCTGAAGTCTGTCTCGTCAAATACAAGCATATCGAAAGACCCGCCAGCGTCCGTGCTCATGCTCAGGCAGAAGCGGAGGGACGATCTATCCTTGGTGGACGTCACATTCCGGAGGAGGTTCGCATCTCGTGGATCGTCTATCGGGTCGAAGGTGTGCCAACGCTGCACAAGCATTTGAACTAAGAAAGTGATGGCATCGTGAACGACGTAACCCGCATTCTCAATAATGTAGACAACATCACGCAGAACTTCGTCTTCAATTCGTATCAAGGCTTTGGAGCTTTTGCCGATACGATTTGGACGTTGATGGCGATCACATACATTGCGTTTACGGGATACAAAGTCGTTCTCTCTGGCAATTTCGATATTCCAACTCTGTTCGGCGACTTTGCCAAAGTCCTTCTGATCCTCGTTGCCGTCACACAATGGGACTTCTTCGGGCAAGCTTTTTACGATGTGGTCATCGGTGTCCCCAACGATATGGGCGGCAATCTTATCAATTCGAACGGCCTGCTCAACGTCACTGCCTTCGGCATAAACTACGAAGTAACGGGCGATTCCGCGCTCGGTCTATTCTGGACCCAAGGACAAGAAGTCGTAACAAAGCTATTTGCATTGGCCGGTAAAGGGTTCTTGTTTGATATCGCGATCGCATTTCTCGCCGTAATCGTCTGGATTGCAATCGCGGCTCTGACAATCGCTGCACTCCTACTCCTCATCCTCGCAAAATTTGCTGTCGCGATTTTTATGGCAGTAGCTCCGTTGTTCATCCTGTTCGCCATGTTCCAGACAACCCGGCCCTTTTTTGAAGGATGGCTCCGAATGACCGTGAACTATGCGCTCATTCCGCTGTTTGTTTATGCAGTGCTAGCTCTCATCCTTTCGATGCTATTCGAGCCGTTGGCAGAGCTCTCCGCAAATATCAACGACAGAACTCCTCTCTTCCCTCTCGTATCGCCCCTAATTCTGATCGCCATCGTCGGAACAGTCATTCTAACACAGGTCCTCCAAATGGCAGCTGGTGTCGCTGGCGGATTTGCATTGGCGACGAATTCACTCATTTCCCGCGTGGCCTCTCCGGTCACCAACTTCGCCCGAAATTCTTACAGCCGCGCCGTCGGTCGTAACTCCAACCTTCGACGCGCCGCAAACGATCGCCGCGACCTTCGCTATCTGAGAAACACGGCGCCAATGCAACGCCAATTGGCAGACGCCCGTCGGGGCAACGATCCGCGGCCAACAAGAGGCTCAGGACCATCCGGCGGCGGCCGAGGACGGTCTTCAAGTTCTGGTCCCGGGAACCTCGCCGGCACGCCGACAGGCGCACGCAGTTAGGATCGTTCAACCATGCTTAAAAGAACCAAAGACAAGCAACAGCAACCGCAAGGCGCCGATCGTTACTACGAAGACGCAAGGGATTGGGACTACGATCGCTATGGGCGCATGAAATCCTCCCGCGATCGTGCCTGGCTCGTCGCTGGCGCGAGCGCGGTCATCGCGTGCCTCAGCCTGGCGGCCGTCCTAGTGATGCTTCCGCTAAAAACGTTTGAGCCTTATGTGATCACGGTCGATCAAGCCACTGGCGCGGTCGAGATGACCCGTGGCCTGCAAGATGGTGACCTCACACAAGATGAAGCCATCACCAAAAGTTTTCTCGTTCGCTATGTTGTCGGGCGGGAAAGCTATAACGCAGCGACCACGACAGATAACTATGAGAAAATAACGTTATGGTCTGAAGGCGAAGCCTTGAACCGCTATCAAAGCCTCTACGCCCGCGGCAATCCGAACAATCCGGTCAAACAGTACGGGACAGACACACAGGTCCGCATTCGCATCAAGAATGTCCTGTTCTTGAATGATCGGACCGCCGCCGTCCCATTTATCCGCACAGAATCCAGACGCGGCATAGAATCCGAAACGCATTGGGTTGCGACACTCACTTATCGATACGTCGCTAAACCCAGCAAAGAAAAAGATCGCTTTATCAACCCTCTGGGCTTCCAAATTGCGACCTACCGAACTGACCAAGAAACTCTAGGGGAATAGAATATGAACCTGCTCAAATCCGCCGCCGCCGCACTGGCAATCACTGTATGTGTGGAGTCTGTAGCATTCGCAGAACGCGAAGTCGTTTCCGGCCCGCTTGACCATCGCATAAAGACAGTGAACTACGCAGAGCGCGACGTGGTGGCGATTCATGGCCATTACGGCTTCTCGACGACGATCGAATTCGCTGTCAACGAAACCGTCCTCACTGTTTCAATCGGCGACAGCGAAGCCTGGCAGGTTGTGAAACCAAAGCAACCCAACTTGCTTTTCATCAAACCTATCGAACCTGAAGCGGCGACGAATATGTCTGTTGTGACGGACAAGCGGATCTACGTCTTCATGCTTGAAGCCCATAAAGCTAGATCCAAAGCACCACATGATATGACCTTTCACGTGAAGTTTCGCTATCCGAGCGACGCTTCGGCGATGATGGCTTATCAGGCCCGAGAGAGAGAAAGACTTGAAAAATCCATAGGCTCGGCCGCGAAATCCCCGGACGAGTGGAATTTCGACTATACCTATTCTGGCGTTGAGCGACTGCGGCCAACTAGAACCTTCGACGACGGTAAATTCACTTATTTCTCTTTCTCTGATTTCGAGAACGTACCTGCGATTTTCATGGTCAACGCGGATGGCTCCGAAGCCATTGTAAACTATCAACAGCAAGGCCAGTATCTCGTCGTCGAACGCCTGGCACGGCAATTTACGCTCCGCGATGGTCCCGAGGCTACGTGCATTTTCAACGAGTCGTTTCCAGAAACTATCTATGATGAAGCCGCTCCAAAGCCGGCAACTATTGCAACGATCGAGACCATCGAACCAACCCTAGCAGGTGGTCCGCGTAACATTCCAAGCCAGTCTGGTGAAGCCGCTCAAACGCAGGCGTTCAGCGAAGGAGGAAGCTGAGATGACGGACACCAATCAACCAGGCCCAGATGAACAGGTATACGACGACGAACAATTCGGCGATCGCGGTATTCCATCAGTCGCCTCGGGCGGTGGCAACAAGCTTCTGATAGGCGGTGTGTTTGGAATCCTGCTGCTGCTCGCTGGAGGGTTCGTAATTATGGATGCGTCGAGACAATCCGAGCCGGATCGCCGCCTTACCGATCCTGAAGACGAGACTTTTACATACGCACGCAGTCCATCCTCAACGCCTCAACTCGTCCCCGCGCCGAGCGCGCCCGAAGAACCCCCAGCTCAAAACAATAACCGGCGCGACATAGAGGGCGAACGACAGCGCCTCGCTATGCTGCAAGCTGAAGCCATTAAGCGACAAGAGGCAGAACGAAAGCGCCAAATTGAACGCATTCAATCTCCTCAGCTAGCCTACTCAGGTGGCAATGATGTACCCGCTGTCTCGAGCTCAGCCGGCAGCCTGGCAGCATTTGCTACCCCAACCCAGCAAAACACAGCCGGCCTTCTGGCGGAGGGTCAGAGCGGCCAACCGGCTGTAGATCCTGATGAGGCCTTCTTTGATCGTGGCGCCGGAAGGGAATATGCGACCGCAACCGCCGAGCAACTTGGCAACCTCGATACATTGATCCCACAAGGCACCATGATCCCTGGCATCCTTGAAACGGCCATCTCAACAGACGTGAGGGGCCAAATCCGCGCCATCACGACCCAAAATGTGTGGTCTATGGATCAGTCCCAAATCCTGATTCCGCGCGGCTCACGCCTGATCGGCGAATACAATGCCGACATACGCCAGGGCCAAGGCCGTCTCTATGTCATCTGGAACCGTCTGATCCGCAGTGACGGTGTTTCGATCCAGGTGTCGTCTGGTGGGACCGACGATTTGGGCAGAGCGGGACTCGGCGGAGATCTCGATACGCATTTCAAAGAGCGCTTCGGCGCCGCAATCATCCTCACAATCATCGACGGCGCTATTGAGGCTCTCGCCGAAGCCGCTTCAGATAGAACTGATAATAGCATTCAGCTCGGAGATGGTGGCAGCGGTCTTGATCGCGCAATCGAAGAAACGGTCCGTCAGAACGTAAATATTCGCCCTACAATACACGTAGACCAAGGCGAGCGCATAAATGTCTTCCTGGCAAGAGACCTCGATTTCAGCACCGTTGAATAGGGCTTCTCAAATGGCCGATGATGAAAGCGCCACTGCTCCATCAGGGGTATTTACCGCCCGATATCTGAAGCCGATCTTGCGGCATCTCGACAGCGCATCGATCTCTGAGCTCTGCGTTAACAAACCAGGGGAAGTCTGGATCGAGCGGGCCGGCGCTCCATTCATGGAGCGCATCGAAGAACCCGAGATCACAACAGACCATATGACACGCCTCGCGCACCTTCTCGCGTCAAATACCAATCAGGCCGTCAATCCGGAAACACCTTTACTCTCAACCCTCTTGCCAACAGGCGAACGGGTTCAGGTTGTCATGCCCCCAGCAGCAACGCATGGCATTGCATTCTCCATCCGCAGGCAGGTTGTAAAAGACCTCAATCTTGAAGACTACGAACAAGCTGGCGCATTCAATTCCGTTGGGGTAAGCCGTGACGCGATTGAGCGCGAGAAGGACTCTGATCTTACAGACCTAATCGCTTCCAATGATATCAAAGGTTTCCTCGATCTCGCCGTTAAAAAGCACAAAAACATCATCGTTTCTGGCGGGACCAGCACCGGGAAAACGACTTTCCTGAATGCCCTCCTCAAGAGTGTCGGCAAAGACGAGCGCATCGTCACAATTGAAGACACTCAGGAAGTCATGCCGAAACAAGAAAACTGGGTCTCTCTTATCGCGTCTAAGGGCGGTCAGGGGTCAGCGCGCGTGGACATACAAAGCCTTCTTGAAGCATCCCTAAGATTGCGCCCTGATCGGATCTTACTCGGCGAATTGCGCGGATCTGAAGCTTCAACCTTCTTGAGAGCCATCAATACAGGCCACCCAGGATCCATCACAACCGTCCATGCAAACTCCCCACGCGGAGCGATCGAACAAATCGCCCTTATGGTCATGCAGGCGAATCTGGGGCTGAAGCGTGAGGAGATCATCGCCTATATCCGCTCGGTCGTCGATTGCGTTGTTCAGCTCAGTCGCGTTGATGGCACGCGTGTCATAAGCGACATTTGGTGGCCCGAATGACCAGTCCAGGCTTAGTTTTCAACGCCCTGATTGGCATACTCGCTCTGGTCGCTGTTTCGATTGTGGCCAGCTTGATCTTCTTCACATGGGAAGGTTTCGACGTTGACTATATGCGCCCCTGGTCCGTCTACACATATCTCTTCGAATATTGGGAAATTGAGCGCGTTCGCAATAGAGCTCTGATCTCATTGACCGCGCCTATTGTCCTGGCAGTCATCATGTTCGCCATGGGACCAATCTACAAACCTAAAGCCGTTTTTGGCGACGCTCATTTTGCGAACCATCGCGAGATGATGAACGCCGGCCTCTTCAAGCAACGCGGCGTCCTTCTTGGACGAGCGCACGGCAAATACATCTGCTCCGACGCAAACACCCATACCCTGCTCATCGGGCCTCCCAGGGCCGGCAAAGGAACGGGCGTTGTCGTTCCAAATTGCCTGAACTGGCATGGCTCATTGGTCGTGTTGGATCTTAAAGGCGAAAACCACCGAGTGACCAGCGGTTTCCGAGCCCAGCATGGCAGCAAGGTCTACTATTGGGCGCCGATGTCAAAAAAGTCCCGGTCCTTCCGCTACAATCCGCTTGACCAAATCAGCCCAAACCCGATCCACCAGATAACTGATGTTCAAACCATCGCATCGATGCTCATTGACGTCTCCGACAAAGACCCGATGTGGGGTCAGGAGGCGCGATCCCTTTTTACCGGCGCAGCCCTCTATGTCTTGCAGAATCGAGAAACCAAGACCCTTGGGGAAGTCTACCGCTTCGTCACATCGACGGCCGACCTACCGGCCCTTTGTCAAAAGATTCTGGACAACACCCAGGGCCTCACCACCGAAGTTATCTCATCGCTTGGCTCCTTTGCGGGCAAAGCCCCGAAGGAAGCGGCCGGCGTGCGGTCCACAATGCAGGCCTCGCTTCGCCTTTTCGAAAACCCGGTTGTCGATGCAGCAACCTCGGCCTCAGATTTCAGGATTGAAGACCTTCGGCGTAAACAAATGTCGATTTATGTTGGTGTTACGACCGCTCAGCTCGAAACCGCAGCCCCCCTGCTCCGGCTCTTCTTCCAACAAGTCATGTCTATCATGAGCGACACCGAACCAGGCCCGGGCGAACCGCATGAAGTTTTGATGGTCATGGACGAATTTGCGTCCCTTGGCGCAATGAACTCCATCGTTTCAGCGTTCACATTGCTTGCAAGCTACAATGTCCGGATCCTTGCCGTCCTCCAAGGCTTGTCCTGGCTCGATCGGATATATGGCAAGGACACACGTGAAGGCCTCATCGCGTGTTGTGGCCATCAAATCATCATGACCACCAATGATGAGACCACCAGCAATTACGCTTCCCAGGCCCTTGGCGAACGCACTGTCACCAACGATTCCGTTACACGCCGCGCGTTCTCATTCGAAAAATACTACCCTTCTAAAAATACAAGCGCGATCGCTCGTCCGCTCATGACGAAAGATCAGGTTCGCAAACTTGATAAAAAAAAGCAGATCTTGCTCACAGAGGGTCATGTCCCCGCATTGGTGAAGAAGATCGTCTATTACAAAGATCGCCTGTTCAAAAAGCGCCTGGCACCCCCTGCACCTGTCCCCCCTTTGGATCTCAGCAACTATAATAAACCGCTAGCACCGTTCGGTACCGCAAACCCGGGCGACGCCGCAGAAGGGTCATTGGATCCAAACACAACACCACAATCAGCCTCAGGAACAGCGTCATCGGCACACCAAGACGCCCCCGATTCCGACACTAGCTCGTTAGATGCCGCTCAAGGCCAATTCTTCGAACTCTTAAGGCATGAGATGGCGACCAATCCGGCCCTTGCAGAACTCTCCGACGAAGTTGCCGCGCTCGAGAGCGTATCACTATCCGAACTTGACTAAGCTCCAACGCCATTTGCCCTGACGCTATCAGGCTCTGAGGACACCGAATCCGTCACCAATCGGATACCGCCGTCCCCCACATTGTAGACCGTCTCAGCTCGCCGGATCAGGGCAGGCCGGTGGGCGACGACAATTCGAGTGATATCCATACCAGCGATCAAATCAGCAATCTCTTCCTCCGTATGAGGATCGAGATTCGCTGTGCCTTCATCCAAAAACAGAACTTTAGGGTTGCGGTATAATGCTCGGGCGATCAGTAGCCGCTGTCTTTGTCCACCCGATAACGCGGCACCCATGTCGCCAATAAGTGACAGGTATTTCATCGGCATCCTTTCGATATCACTATCTATCCGGGCAAGAGCGGCGACTTCTCGAACCCGCTCCATATCCAAATTTGGATCAAAAAAAGCGATATTGTCCGCGATCGTTCCAGACAGCAGATGATCATCTTGTGACACGACCCCGATGTTTTCGCGCCATGAGCGCCAGAGCTCCGGGGTTGCAGCACAGTCGTCCAGAATCAATTCGCCCGCTGTCGGTGGGTACAAACCCAACATAAGCTTTACCAGGGTCGACTTACCTCCACCCGATCTTCCTGTCAGCGCTATAAACTCGCCCGCCGTAATCGACATGGAAACACCATCAAAGACGAGCGGATCTGACATGCCATACCGAAACGACAAGTCTACCAATTCGACATTTCCCTCAACCTCCACCGGTAAGAGGCTATCAGAACTATCCGACTCTGCTTGAATAATATCGCCAACCCGGTCCAGGTGGAGCGTCAGGTATCTGAATCTGATCAGCTCATTCACCAAAGCAATGAATCGTGTCGATAGGATCTGCCTATAGCTCAGGAATGCGTACAACATCCCAATCGAAAAACCGCTCCCATCCACGATCATGTTCGCGGCAAAGTATACGACAACGATCGTGGACAACCCCGTGAAAAACGTCTGAACAGACGTCATGCCGATTTGGTATTTCACAAAAGAGAAACCCGCATTGATAGAATCGGCCAGCAAGTTCCTCCAGGCCGCTTCACGTTCTGTTTCCCTCCCCATCAGTTTGATCGTGGTGTTGGCTCGCACTGTCTCAATCAGGTGGCTTTGCTCTTTAGCGCTTGCGAGGATTTGCTCTTCTTCACGTGCTCTCTGTGCCGGATAAAGAGCCACCGTCGTGACCGCGCTGATGATGAGCGCTCCCAATACAACCGAAGCCAATAGAGGCGAGTATGCGAATAGGATCCCCGCCACGAGAATCGCCATCGCGCCATCAATCACCGTGGCCGCCAATCCGGTCGTCAGAGCATCTCTGATTGGCCGGATCGATTGCACTCGTGATAGAATATCGCCGACATGCCGTTTCTCAAAATATTCTAAGGGAAGTCGCATGAGGTGTCGGACTAGATTCCCGGTCATTTGAAATCCGAACAGAAATCCCGTGGCTCGTAAGGTCCAAGACCTAATCGCAGCGATCAGCACTTGGATAAATAGTAAGCCCCCAAAGCCGACAGCCAAAACCGTCATAAGGTCATGATCCCCGGTCTGGATTGCGCTATCGATAGAGAGCTGAAGATAAAAAGGTGCAGCAAACACAGCCAGTTGAAGAAGAACCGACAACAAAAGAACCTGCGCTAGCGCTTGCCAGAACCCGTCCATTTTGGCCCACAGACTCCGCAGCTTCGTTGGGCTGCGCGCTTCTACTTTCTTGAAGTCTTTTGCAGGCGTCAGCTCTAAGGCGACGCCTGTGAAGTGATTTGATATCTCATCAAACGATAACTGGCGCGCCCCTCTCGCCGGATCGTGGATGACGACGCTGCTTTTGCTTACACTTTTTAGGACGACGAAATGATTGAGATTCCAGTGTAGGATCGCTGGCGTCTTGAGATCCTTAAGGTGGTCGAGATCCAAACGAACTGCCCGTGTCGAAAAACCCAAACCATCGGCGAGCGCCATTATCGATCGAAGCGACGCTCCGGACGCGGAGACCTGAAACCGTTGTCTTAGTCCATTGAGATCTACGTCGTGGCCATGATAACGCGCAACCATAGCCATGCTACAAAGACCACACTCTGCAATCTCTGCTGAACGTAAAACTGGAAGTCGCTTCTTCCGTGCTAAATTGAGCTCACCCACAGAAGCCCCCTATCCTCGAGCAAAGACGAGACTCGGCATTGGCGGCCGGTACAGCTCAGCGATCGTGATTTTCCCCGGTCCATGACAGTATTTCTGATGCGACCTGCAAAACACCGTCTGTCGTGGTCACATTGTGTCCATCCTCAGGAAGCACAACGAGGCGCGCTTGGCCGCCATTTTCAACAATCGCCTCATACATGAGGGTGGATTGGTGGTAAGGCGTCGCCGCGTTCGCATCTTTGTATCCATGGATCAGCAGTACCGGCTCTTTAATTTGATCTGCAAATAAGAAAGGACTTAGCGCAAGATATAGATCTTGATTGTCCCACAAAGTCCGTTTTTCGTTCTGAAATCCAAATGGCGTCAAAGTCCTGTTATACGCCCCTGACAGCCCAATACCGGATTTGAACAGATCAGTATGGGCTAACAGATTCATTGCCATGAACGCACCGTAGCTTTTACCTGCGATGACGATGTCTTCCCCGTCTGAAATCTCACGGCGTTTCAGCTCTTCGATCACTGCCTCGGCATTCATTTGGATCTCTTCAACGAAGCGGTCATTTCCGGTTTCGTCATCGCCCAGAACTGGCATAGCGACATCTGTGAGAACCGCGTATCCATTCAGCACCGGCAATAGCTCTGTCCGATTGAGTTTATTCTCAAATCTGCCGAGTCTCACGGAACTGAGACCTGCTTTGGATTTTGACGTATATTCCTTCGGATAAGCCCACAAAATCACCGGGACATTCTCACCAGGCACATAACCTTCCGGCAAATACAGCTTGGCCGTTAAGTCTACACCGTCACTCCGAGTGTAGTTTAGGATCTCGGGGCCTTGAAAAGACGAAATAGATTTCGGCGCTTTGGTCCTGGTTAAGAACATCATCTCCTTACTGCCCTGGCGCTTCACAACGTTTCGCGGTGTCTTTGGGTCTTCGTACTGGGTTATCAGACAATCAGGACTGTATTCGCAGAACCCTCGAACCGTTTCATACGCGTCGTCAGGGCTAACCCAAAACGGCGAGAATTCGAGACTATCGATCGAGAGCGAAAAGAGAGTTGGCCTCTTCCCTTTGTCACTAGCAGTGAAGCCTCGGAAAAAAACACTGCCGCCTTTTTCATAAAGCGCACGAACCCCTGCCGGGCCCACATAACTCATTGGCCCGTCAAGATCATATCCTCCATCGATCGCTGACGGCACGCTTCTCACGTTCCAATTCGAGCCATCAGTCTCCACAAATGAGCCGCGTTTCGGGCGACCGGGAAAGCCTCGCTCCATCATCAATACCGACGAACCGTCCGGTCCCGCATATGAAACACCATACTCGAAATCGAGACAGGCCCGCTTCGTCCGTACAGAATTATGTGCCGCTTTAACGCTCCACAATTCCTGAACGCAGCCTTCTTGGTCAGCGACGTCATGGAACCAAAAGAGTCTCTGCGCGTGGGTCGGATCCCACGCAATCTTTGCAAGGCCAGACTCTGTCTCTTCATGACTTGCGAGCAAGCGCAGATCGCTTCCGTCGGCCAAGTCAAAGAGTCCAATATTATCAGGAAATTCCCAGTACTTTTCGGTGCTCGGTACACTCGGATCCGTAAACTCAGCTAAAATATGGTTCCCATCTGGCGAGGGTCGTATCGAGTTGTAGAGCCTCTGAGGTCCAAGCGTTGTGTAAACATTTGTTTCGGGATCGACCAGCGTCACCACGGATCCGAATAGCTCCTCTGAGCGTCCCACTTTCAATGGGTTTTCCGCTCCTGTTATTGAGCTAATGCCATTTAGGGCCTGGCGGATGTGCGGTCCTCGGGACCTCCGCACGCTTTCGCTCTGAGCGTCATCCTTCAAGGACGACAAAACGAGGATTTGATCCCGGCCGGGCACCCAATGGAGCTGATAAAAAAGCCCATTGAGAGGCGGGGTATTCAACAATCTCGCCGCCCGTTGAGATTTGTCGAAATACCAAAGTTGCGAACCATTTGATGAAGCGATCAAAAACGCCGCGCCCTGACCATTAGGACGCATGATAATGTCGCGTATATCGGCTCCTGCAGGAAGTTCGACACTCGACGACCTCCCGGTTTCCGCATCGACATAGATCAAGCTGGAAAAATACAATCTTGAGTTTCGGGTTAAGGAGTTTCTATCGAAATCAACTCCCCAAGCTCTTACCATATCCCTTTCATATGTCCTCGTGGCATCGGAATCTCGGTTTTTGATCAACAACCAAGATCCATCTGGCGCCGTTATCGGCAGAAAGGTGTTTTTGAAGGCCAGTGCATCCGATACTTCCTGGCTTGGTTTTTGAAATAGATCAGCATCTTGAAAGCTCAGCTCTTGAGCGTGCGCCCCTGTGGCACCAACCAAAGACAAAACTAAAAAAAATAAATGTCGGATGGCTCTGATCCCTCGTCTAATAAAATTAAGGACGCACCGGAACCCATTAGATTCCGATGCGCATATGATCACTCGTTTCGAAAGAGAACGAGCAAATCAGTTATTCTGGGCACTCAACCTCAACCCATTCGCCGTTTGTAAACTCGTAGCAGCTGCCGCAGCTTTCAGCGGTATCACCTTCTTCAGGATCCGCACCAGCGACGAAATTGATTTCGGCATTAGTAAGTTCACGCATAACAAAATTCCCTCTGTTCAGTTAGACTTGCTGCCAATGGCTTTGCGATATCTTGGCAGGTGGCAGCTGAAGAGCTCCACATGGATAGAAGTCCATACCCCAAGGGCAGTTGTCAATTTATCTTTGTTAGATATTTATTAACTTTACCCAGTTCGATTTTTTATTTAATGAAATCCCTTCAGTGCAAATGCAGAATCTCTTTAGAAACCAGTCTATTACGCATGCGACCAAGCGCCTGGGCGGTGAAGTTTTGCTTATTGCGCCCGTGTCCGTGTGGATTGTTACGGTGTTTCTCCTAGTGATTTCGGCATCAGTCATCACTTTCTTGGCCATCTCCACTTTTAGCAGAACAGAAACAGCAAGGGGATGGCTCGTTCCGGACGCTGGCATAGTTCGTGTAACCGCAATGCGCCCTGGCATCGTTTCAGAAATTCTAGTCTCCGATGGCGATCAAGTTGAGGCCAATCAGCCCATAATGATCATACGCACTTTGATCTCAACTGAAGAAGGTGATGTCGGCGAAGCGCTGAACACGGCCCTAGAAACCCAACAAATCGCGGCCTCACAGCAGTATCAATTCACCCAAGAAGACATTGAGAACCAAAAGCTGGAACTCGCGCAACGTCGCAGTAACGCTCAGGCGGAACTGACCGCTATCGAAGCTCAAATACGGTCACAAGTGACGCGAATTGGACAAGGAAAAGAGGCGGCCGAGCGTGCTATCGAGAACTGGCGCGAAGGCCTCGACACTCGGCGAGAGGCTGACGACCGCGCCGATATGGTGCTACAACTCGAACAGCAACTAAGTTCATTGAGGCGCTCACAATCAAGTATTGTTGGTGAAATCTCGGTCATTGATCGACAGATTACAGGCATGGGCAATAAGCTGAAATTGGCCCAGGCTGAGAGAGATTCTGAGCTCGCTTCATTAAGTGAGCGCTCCACGATATCTCAAATGAACAATCAATTCGTGGTCGTAAGTCCAATAGCCGGCACCATAGAAACGTTAGCGGTTCAGACGGGCCAATCTGTTGCCAGCGAACATACGCTAGCAGTCGCATCACCTCACGGCAGTACACTAGTAGCGGAATTGTATGTCCCGAGCCGATCGATCGGATTTTTAGAAATTGGGCAGCCGGTGAAGGTCAAATATGAAGCCTTTTCTTTTCAGACATTTGGAGCTGGTGCAGCGACGGTCGTTGATGTCTCACGGACAATTCTCGACAAAGACGAGATCACATTTCCAGGCGGCCTCATCCAAGAACCCGTCTTTCGCGTTGTCGCAGAACTCGAACGGTCCACCATTAAGGCGTACAAACGAGACATTCCCCTCAAAAACGGAATGCTCCTGACAGCAGATATCGTAACCGACAGGCGCTCTCTCCTGGAATGGCTCTTCGACCCTCTATACGCAGCGACTGAGTAAGTTATCTGCTATCGCTCGAGATCCCGTTGTCTTTGCAGCATACGTTCTAATCCATCTTTGAGGGCTCCCGCGTCAGCATCTCCATCTTGAGCCAATTGCCCAAGATTGCCCCCCTGCCCGGCCTCAAACGCCTCTAATTGTTTCACAATCGCAGCGGCCTTCACCGGCGCAACAACGCGCGCGGCTTCGCCCCGATCACTCCTTTCGGCGCGATACAACTTCGCCAAAACAACAGCCGCTTCTTCTCGGTCTTCAACCTGATCAAGCTTTGCTGCTTTGGCGATTTTTTCCATTTGGCCGCGCCGCGTAATGATCGTCCGAAACGCCATTGACTGCTTCGATAAGAGCTTAGACGTCGCCGCTACAACGCCATCTGAATCCTCGCCCATGCGCGAAGAAATCCTCTCAAAAACATTTGAGAGAGCTTCATATTCAGACCGCTCTGAAACAGCATTTGACTTCATCGCAGCGAACCACGCATGGTCTTCACCATCGGCACCAGCGCGTAAACCGGCCAGCACTTCCATAGCAGCGCCTTCATCAGATAATGAGGATCCTAACCGGCCCCTCGCCCGCCTGGCGCTCTGCTTTTCTGAGCGTTCCGTCTGACCCCTGCTAAACCGCGGCGTCGCATTTAGATCCAGCCCTTCTTCTCGCGCAAACTTCGCAAACTGATTCCTGAAATCATCGAGCTCGGCGCGGCTCCACCCAAGCCGTTTACCCTTCAATCCTTCGCGCACGATCAGGAAATGGACATGCGGATGTGGCTCGTCAGTGTGAAGCGTAAAAGCATAATCATAGTCCGACGCAAGAACCTCTTGCCCCCATCTCCGTGCGGCCTTCAAAACCGCCTCTGAGTTCATACCTTCAGGTGCGGAAATGATCAGATGGCCAGCGTTTCGTGCATCCTGTCGATCGCTAAAATTGGCGCTCCACTGTTCAGCAAGATCGTCGAGCGCAGCCCCTCCATCGTCTTTTGATAGGACTGTGCCGTCTCTCAGCTCGACCTCTAAATCACTGCCTCGGCTTTGATAGGCCAAGGCCTGTTTGACCCGGCTAATCGTCCGGTAAAATTTGGCGACTTTGACAACCGCTTCTGGCGTTCCGGCCGCTGCTCTGACCCTTGCTGAAAGGCTCGGCTTGGCGCGCACGCCGCCATAAACCGGAACCCGGCGCCCTTTGGAGCGATCATCAGATTGCCAGAACTCGCCCTCACGTTTCACGTTTCGGCTTCCGGATTCTGCGTTTTGAGCGAGCGCGCTTTATCATCCGGCGCACCGCCTCTTTTTGCGCGTCAACTGCGGATATGACACCTTCAAGATCTCTCGAATCAATCGGTTCAACCACAATCGCGCCTTGGTTAATCGCCCTGGCAATTTGATTGATATTTCGTCCGATCGCGCTGAGCTGCACATTGGCATCGAGCAAAGCAGCCAACTCTTTTTCGAACACTTCCGGACCTTCATCGACGGCTTCTTTCATTAGCCGTCTGTGCAGGACCGACGGCTTAACGCCGAGCCTATCAGCAAGCCGTGTAAACGCTTGCTTCTCGTCTTCATCAACACGCACGCGCACAACTTCGGATTTCGATTTAGACCCAGATATTGGGCGCCCTCTTCGTCTCTTTGTCATTTCGGATTTTGGGGCCGGCTTCATTCAAAAATCCAGGGTCTAATCTCTTTGGTAAAGGCCGATTCCATCGGCCTCTGGCCTAGCCCGATTTGGGCTACAGGCGCGCTTACGCGGTTTTTTGTACCACAAAACACGTATCCTGCCACTCTCTTCGAATCAACTACCATGCCTAAAACGAAAATCAACGCTTGGATAGACATAGGCAGATTTTATCTGCCGCAAAAGACTTTGCGGCTGGCCTCCGGCGGGGAAATTTTTAAGCGAAAGGTTGAAGGGTTTCGGCGAGGGAAGCCGAACGCAAGATTGATCTCCCGCCGAGAGTATATCGGGGCTGTTCAGTGAAAATTTTTTGTTGGGCCATGGGAGCCCGTACAGAGGCATATACCGTTTCATGTGGGTGGGTGGCGAAATTTTCTGCGAGGCCCCTCAGCGACGAAATTAAACGGCGTTATGGCGATTTTTTACGGCGGTGCTCAGAAGGCAATTCGAGGTCTGTTTTCCAGAGCCCCATTTGGGTCTGTTTCGCTTTTGCCTCAATCGCTTCATAGCTCGGATCCAAAACGCTTCCCTGCTCGGATCCACGATATGCAACGGCCAGGCCTTCTTGCACCATGACTTCATTCAGCACCACATCGGTTCCATAAATATCACAGATCGCGAGCGCGCGGCCATACCGGTCGAGCTCAGACCAGATACAACGAACATCAGCGCCGGCAGCTAGCTCGACAAGGCGCGCCTTCGCGAGCGTTCCGCATGGCCAAGTCTCGGTCCCAATTTTCGCAACTTGATCGAGCTCACAAGAATCTATGCCGGCCAAACGAATTCGAACCTCTTCAAGGTCGATCGTATCGCCATCAATAATCTGAGCCGCACCCCGTTTGCCGTAATCGATCGCTTCAGGGCCAGGATCAAACCTACGGCGAAATTCATCATGGAGAATGGCGGCGATGACCGCGAGTAGAACGACGCAGCCAACCACACCGAAGAAGACTTTCACCGTCCCCTCCTCTGCTCGTTGAAGCCGGCTCAACGACTATAGCTAACGGGATCGATTGCGCTACGATTTTGATGCGAGCGCACCGCCGCGTTTACGTACAAGAATCAGATGATCGTCTTCATCCAGGCGCGCCGCCATATTCAGACATTCGACGATGTACTCAGATAACGAAATGCTTCGGCCAAGCGATTTCATCTGCAAATGGTGTTTCGAGGCGCGAGGCAGTTTCAACGAAATCGTTGCATCGCACGCCGGGAAGCGATCTTCTGGAATATGCGCGGTTTGGGTCTGCGCATTGAGCCGCGCCAACGCACCCATTTCTTTAAAACTCTCGCCCGCTAGATCGTGGTTGGTCGCGCCCATCAATTGATCTTGGATATTTTTCAAAAGCGCGTCAGTCCCGCCTTCGCCTGCCGCCTTTTTGCGCTCTTCAGAAACCCAATCTCGAATATCGCTCGCCAGGCGCACCTTGGCTTCGTGCGAGAGCGCGCCAAAATCAATATAATCATCCGGCTCGGCCTCTGCAGGCGCTTCCTCTACGAGTTTGATGTCGGTTGTCTCACCGGTCTCGAGATCGCTGGAAACGGCATCGACGAGGCTTTGAATATCTGGCTTTGGTTTTGTCATTTTCAGGCCGCCTTCAATTGGTTTAGTCGTTTCAGCATTTCATGGATCAAGGCGAACAGTTTGACTGTCTCTTTGCCCGCTGCCGTCTTCGGCGCATCGAGCGGCGGGAACAATCCATCGCCAACATCGACATACTCTGCGCGGTCAGTGATCTCGACACTTGAAACGGCGGCTCCATCATGCGCCGTGAGGCTTTTCAGAACATCCTGGTACTTGGGATATTTTTTATCGGACTTTGAGGTCGGCACCCGCGACGGAATGACGAGCGAGGTTACCCCTGCCGCATTCAGAACATCAACGGTCTTAAGCGTCGATTTCAAATCTTGGTTTGAAATAAACATCGGCACCAAAGTGATGTCGGTAATCGTCGAGACGATGTGCTCCTGCGACACGAGCTTTGGCGGCAGATCCAAGATCAAGAAATCATAGCCCTGATCGCTAAAAATCTGGCAGAGGTCTCGATATGATTTGAGATCCGCATCTCGGCCATTAAAACTGGCCACGAAGAAATCCTCTTTCTTGAAGCGGCCCGGCTCGACTTCATCCCGAAAGATGCCGTGGCTCGCCCCCTGCTCATCGAGATCTAGAACCGCGACCCGGTGGCCGGCCGCATAGGCAGCCGCCGCCATGCATTGCGACAGAGTGGTTTTACCGCACCCGCCCTTTTGATTGAGAACCGTAATGGTGAACATTCGAACACCCTTTCTTTGAATGTTCGAGATTTAGCGTGGTCGCATTAACACAAAGTTGCGGCTTCTCGATTTCCAGACATTGCGACCTCCAAACCTTCAAATGTTTGAAGGTTTGATCTTCGCATTATCGAGACTTTGCTACGTCGCAATGTATCAAAGTATGAACTTTGCAACCTTGGTATCTGGCAACCTCTGAACTTCAGATCTTTGAAAAATTCATACTTCCAATCTTTAAAACAAATCGACTTTGCAATTTTGCGATCTTTGGACCTCTGAAAATTACAACTTCACAAGCTTTCGAAGTCCTAACCGCTTCGTTAAAGCAGGCTTAACGCTATGCGGCTAATTCTCGGTCCATGTCGAGTACGAAAAACCAAACCGGAAAACTGCGCGCCATTCAGGGCGTGTCGCATCTGATGGCACTTGCGCTAGCAGGGCTGTCACTGGTCACAGGCTGTCTATTTTGGGCCAATGCAGGTCCGGACGCAGATTTTCTGACCGGGGCCCTCATGGGGGCGCTGCCAGAAATTCTGGCGGTGGTTTTCATCTTCACGATCGCGGCCATGGCGACCTCCAATCATAAGCGCATCGGGACATATGCCGCCATCTTAGTCGTCGCAGCGGCGATGCTGGTCTCCTGGGGCGTGTCCTATGTCGGATCTTACATGTATTGGGAAACGATCGACGATCGCGCCATTACGCAGTCGCAGACGTCAGCGAGCTCGACACTCAGAAACACTCTACAAGCCGACCTCGCGCGTTATGAAAGCGAGCTCAAAACCTTTGAAGGGGTAGGGCGCGAGGATGTGACCACGCTCGAAGCCTTGCTCGAGCGGTGCCGACAAGTCTCAAGAGACGAATGTCTGACCACAGATGTCCAGGGCCGGCTGGCCACAAACAAAGCGATCAACGCTTTAGAGGCCAAAAAACAAGATACGATAGACGCCCTGATGACCCTGGCGACTTCCGAGCAAACAGCTATTGAATCGGGTGTCTTTTCACCAACGGTTTTCCTCGCCAGCTTCTCGATTAATTCGCGCGCTTTTCTTCACACCTTCTACGCCGAAGCCATCAAAATCGTGCTCTTCCTGATGGGGCTCTGGGCGACGGTTCAGCTGAAGCGGGTTCGTGACGACGAGCATGTTGTGCTTGAAGAAAAGGTCGCTGAACTTGGCGAACAACTCTCGCGCGCCGAAGCTGTAAATGCCGATCTGGAGCGCCAACTCGAAGAGTTGAAGGCCAAGCAGAAAAAGCCAAAGGCACCCTCCAAACCGAAGCAAGCCGCACCAAAGCCAAAACCCGAACCTGCCATCCAGAACGTCGCGGTGATCAAACCGAAACCTGTCCAGGTGCCGGCCACGCCAGCTGCGAGCAATTATATCGAAGTTCCGGAAATCCAGGCCGACGGGTCAACAAAAATGGTCCGCAAGCAAATCGCTTAAAGCTCAGCGTTCGGCCTCAAAATCTCGGCCTGTTTGCGCTTGCGAGCTTGTCTCGCGGTTCATTCCCATTTTTGCGCCCATTTGCTCAACGAGTTTTGCCATTTGAGCTTGCCGGGCAGGGTCTTTGACTTGCGCCGTCAGACCCCTCAATTGATCGACATAGGCTTCGCCTTTCGAAGGGTGCGCGCGTTGATTTGCAGCCACTGTGAGGCGTTGCTGGGCCGATTCCGACCGGGTACGGCCCAATTCTTCGGCCAGGCCCGGATCAATCTCTGCCTCGCGCGCGAGCTGGCGCGCATCCTGTTCCAACCGGGTTCGCTCATCGGGCCCAAGATTTGGTTTCGATGCCCGCTCTTCAAAATCGCGCGCCCTTTGCGCGTCGGTTAGGGCTTCCGGACGGGTCTCGTTTTCTCGATCGGCCATTCTGGGTCCTCTTTTGTTAGTTCTTCTAACAAAACCTGAGCAAATCTACCAAGCAAAACGCCAGTCTGCAACTTATGCAGGTATAGGCAAAATCGATGGACCAGAAACCCCGCAGAGCGCGATTCAGCCCTTTCAACGTAAAATGATCGGCAAAACCCTGCAAATCGCTCTCACGGACGCGCTCTGACGATTTATGGCGTCCTTTTCAGCCACTCGCGGCCCTCTTTGGGCCTGTTTTCTCACCCTGGACCACTCTTAGTTGTGAAAAAATCAGCTTTCGACAGGACTTCTCTGAAGGCCAATATCCGGTTCTATCGTCTTGGTTCTTATTTTCGGTTGGCTTTGGTGTGCCTCATCTTGGCAATTGCGACATTGCCGATGAGGCGATGTCGCTTAAAGAGAAATCGCGTTAGCGATTCCCTTTCATTGGACCGAAGGTCCTCTTGGTGTGTGCAATGCCGAAGGCATTTCCTTTTTGTAACTCATGGATCTTGGAGGGTTTTATGTTTGTGTTTTGGTATCTGCGGAGAGAGTTAGAATCTGAGTTATATATGAGTTACGCATTTTGGCGAATTCTATAGTCTATTGATTCAACGTAGAAAAATAGGCTATTTTGATTACCCGCGGTGTGTAAAGTGACGAATAAGGGTGTGTGAAATGACGTGCCACGGTGTGTAAAGTGACGTGTCTCACTAAGGGGATTTTTGGGCTTAGAGGGGGTGGGTGAAATGACGAAAGACTTGACGGGGGGTGGGTAAAGTGACGAAAGTGCGATCAATTGGGATTTGAGTCTTTCTGGGGGAGTGCCTAAGCGCTCTGTTGGTGGGTAAAGTGACGAAAGCTTTAGATGGGGTGTGTGAAATGACGAAACTGTCATCTCCGCAATCTGACCCGGCTTCTAAGCTTGTAAACGCTTTGAGGGTGGGTAAAGTGACGAAGAGATCGGCATGATGGGGGTCAAGCAACCTACAATGACGCTGGCGAGTATGAGGTGTGTAAAGTGACGAACGAATCGGTGGGTAAAGTGACGAAAGAACGAAGTCCGCTTTTGCCCTTGCGGCATGAGCCAGACTTTTTCGTCTGCGATGTGCTCGATGCGGCTTTCAAGGGCGACAGGGCGTCGATGGAACACCCGATGTTTTCGCTCTCCAAGAAGCCCGATATGAACACACGCCGCTATCAGAACGGCGATCAATTCATTGAAGTGCGGCCATCCTCTAAGGGCCTTGCCACGGTGTTTGACCGCGATGTTCTGATCTATTGTATCAGCCAATGCATATCGCGCCTGAATCAAGGGCTGGAAGTCCCGGCAACGCTTCGCTTCAAGGCCTATGATCTGCTCGTCGCGACCAATCGCCAAACCAGCGGACGCGGCTATGAGCTCCTGAAGGAGGCGTTTGACCGCTTGCAGGGCACTCAGGTTGAAACGAATATTGCCACGGGCGGCCGGGAGCAGATGGATATCTTTTCTCTGGTCGATCGGGTCCGGATTATCCGCGAGACCCGGGACGGCCGGATGCTCGATGTCGAAGTGACGCTCTCAGATTGGGTTTATCAGGCCATTCAGGAGAAAGAGGTTCTAACCCTTGATCGCTCCTATTTTCAGTTGGCACGGCCGCTAGAGCGCCGACTGTATGAGCTCGCGCGCAAGCATTGCGGGGATCAGATTGAATTTCGAATCTCAATGGCCAAACTTCATAATAAGTCTGGATCCCAATCAACCTTAAAAGAGTTCCGGCGTCTGATCCGCTCGATTATCGAAGACGATTGTAATCACGATCATTTTCCTGGCTATCGGCTTCATATCACCGATGAAGATATTGCCGTTTTCAAACCCAAAACCGATAATATCGAGCTCTTTGCAAGCCAAGGTCTATTGATTTCAGGCGATGCACGCGAGCGCTGTAAAGCCTTGGCGCGCGGCTGGGACATTGATCAGCTCGAAATTGAATGGCGCACCTGGGTTGCGGCCAAAAAGATCAAAGTGACCAATCCGGACAAACTCTTTACATCATTCTGCAAGCAGCGCGGGCCCTGGAAGCCCGGACGCTAGGAATTGATCAACGCTCTCGATCAAAGTCTTGATTGGGTTGAGCGCCAGTGTCCTGGCTGAGATCAGGGCCATCGCGCATTTGAGTGACAAGCTCGCGCGCTTCAGCTTGTGCGGGCCCCGGCGTCATCTCTTCGGTCAGCTTTTCGGCCCGGTCTAACCATTCGGCCCGCGATCGCGGGGGCAGGGGGCTTTCCGGTTCAGATTTGAGGTCTGCGGCGCGCGATCGTTCAAGCCCCGCTAGGGCCTTGTCGGTCCACTGAGGCTGCGCCTCACGCTCATAGGTGATCTCACCCTGTCTGACTTCGGCGACGAGCTGGTGCCCGTTCTGGCCATTGTGGTAATAGTGCGCCTCGTCGGCAATTTTGGCGGCGATTGGGGCATTCTCCATCGAGCGGTCATAGCGCCGATCTTGAGCCTCTTCCGGAATATCATGACCGCCGCGCGCAGCGCGCCCTTCAACGCGGTCCTTCGTCTCTGCGAGGCTATTTACCCCAACGTAGATCATTCGGACGTTGAACCCCGCATCCTTGGCGTCTCGCATCGTGCGCAGGATCTCTTTACTGGTCAGAGTTGTCTCGCGGGTGAAACTTTCACCGCGGTCGAGTTTATCTCGGGTTTGTCTGATCGCCTCGCGCCCGGCCGCAAAATCCAGGTTCTGAGGCGAGGACTTACTCGCCGCCAGTTCACGCGCGATCACGTCTGGATTGATAAAGGGGCCAGATTCAAATCCGGCCTCTTTTGCCAAGTCGTAGAATGTAGATTTGCCGGCCCCATTAGGACCGGCAATAACTGTGAACGTTGGCCGATTGTCGTTGTCAGGCACGTCCCGACCGGCCTATTCGGCCGCGACAGTTGTTGGATATATGCGCCGCATTGGGAGACGTTCTCCGTCTGCGCCTAAAGCAGGCTCAATCGTCCCATCGCAATACTCACGAACAAGCACGCCTTCATCATTCTCATAGGTGACGGGCAGGCCATGCGCGAAATTCTCTTCACGTGCGCGCGCAGCGCAGGCCCGACCAATCTCGGCGGCCTCTTCGCGTGTCATCTCGGTAATGTGTCGTGTCTCACTCATCGGTAAGCTCCTTTGATAGGGGTTATATAACACTTCTAAGGCCAGGCGCAAAGCGCCTAGCCCTTTGTTTCATCGGGAAGTTCCGGCGTCATTGGACCTGCGCCGCAAGCACAATGGGGCGGGCCTGGGTGCTCGATGGCCTTGCGGGACATTCGCGCAATGGTGCCGCATGAGCGACAAACCAGTTTCATTTGCCGATTGGTTTGCGGCTTCTTCGCCGCGACGGCCTTGCGCGCATTCAGTTTGCGATGCGGATAGCCGGGCAGGGTGGCAAGAAGCGGGTTCGCCCAGTCCCAGAAGGCCGGTGTTGCAATCGCTGTCGTAAAAGGGGCCTCATGCCCAATCTTTCCCGCTGCGGCTTGGAAAGTCCGGTTATGGCCTGCTTTTGGAAGGGCAGCATGGATCAGTTCATGCGCCAGAATGGGGGCGACAGTATCAATCGCGTCCTCAACCGGGCTGATAAAGATTTCAGCGTGTCCGTCTTCACTCGCCTCAGCGCTCCAACACTGCCCGCGGACCCTGGTTTTACCGCCCATCATCCCGCCTTGCGAAGGAAACCCGCACGTCACCCGAAACGGGGGCAGGGTGAGGCCTGCCAGCCCTTCGATCTCCGGCTGCATCAACAGAGCAAGCTTCAACAGCCATTCTTCGCGGGTGAGGTTTGCGCCCGTGTAAACGGCCTTATCATCCTTGGACATCGGCCTAGTCCTCCAACAAGAGACGGCTCATGCAGGGCTTGCCAGCTTTGCGGGCTTCGCCTGCGAGATATTGCTGAGCGGCTGCCAGCGCTTCAATCTTGGTCACGATCCGGCCCGGGCGCCGCGCGGCTTCGGCATAGACGCTCAAGGTCGCCTTTGGTTTCCAATGCACATCGCGTTCAATGGTCAGCCCCACTGGCCCTCTCACTTGTTCGAGTTCATGCAAGCTGACATAGCCAAGCTCTGCGCAGCCTAAACCAAGGTCGCACAATCCAAAGAGGATCCCGGTGTCTTCATTCAGCTCGGTCAGAAGCCAAGTTGCCTGCGCCCACGGTGTGAACAGTTTAAGCACTGGCGCATAGTCCAATTCGGCCTGGCCAATCTCGGCATTCTCTTGTCCGTCGATCCAGTTTGCACTGAGCTGATGTCGTAACTCTGCTGTCAGTAGTTCCATTAGATTTTCCTCAAAAAACACATTCGGTAGAAAGGGATAGCTCTCGCTATCCCTTCTGCCTTCGTGGCGAACAGCCGGGAGGAAGGGGCCAAGGAAAATCGACTTGGGTGGTGCGGCCCGCAGCCCGTCAGGGCGAGGACACGGCCATGTCTATTTTACTTGGGAGGGAAGGAGGGCGGCGCGCCTCCTTCCCCGGCCGGCACGGCCTGAGAAAGCAGCGCGGCAGCGCTCCAAGCACTCGTGCAAATACATCATGATCATAGTCGCCTATGAAACTAGAACGTCTCTGTGGCTTTCAGCATCGGCTTACGCAGTTGGATAACAGTCACCACCGCGGCGCTAAGACTTGCCGTAAATCAAATCATCGTCGGTTTCACGGTTCGGGAAGCTGTTAAGGAATGCGCGAAGCTTATTATCTGCAGCCTCTCCAACTTCTCGAACCAGCAACTGCTCTAGTTGGATCCGAATTTGGCGCTCTTCCTCAGTAAAAGGCCGACCTTTTTTGCCGAATGCAATTTCGTCTGCATTTTTGACAATCGACTCCCCGCTATCCTGTTCGACAACGAACTTGTCTTCCAATTGGTCGTCAGGCATCGTTTCGAGCATAAAGATATACGCGGCACGGCTGATATATGTCCGATTGCCGATCGTATAAGTATGCTCTTCGCTTTCCAAAAGTCTGGACCAAAAAAACGTACCGAGATCTGCCAGCTCAGCCTTTAGCTGATCCAATTCTTCCTGGGCATCGAAATCGTCCATTTCAAAAATCCTCGACACTCGTTGCTGACCATATGTGTTTTATCAGCCAAGCGCGATTTTCAACAGCTCCGACATAGGATGGACAGATGAGTCTACCAATGCGCACCTGAGACTGTTCAACGCTCACAGCCAAATTCCTTCCACGACTGGCAATTGATTGAGGCAACCGCGCCAAACCGCGCGCTACTCCGATCAACCCCGCAGGGGGGTGACGCAGGGCGTTGGTGATCGTCGCGCCCGGCCCGGCTTTTTAGGGGCCTCAAACGCCAGACGAAAGGAACAAGGCCATGAGCATTACAGGAACACTTCTCGCCGCTAATGATACATATGAAGGCTTCATCGCAGACCTGATGGTAGACGCTGATATCACCCTCGAACCAAACAAAAACAAAACCGCTGACAAGCACCCAGATTTCACCGTTACCGCCAAAAGCCCAAGAGGCCGCATCATCCAAATCGGCGCCGCTTGGTGGAAGACCTCGGAAGCGAAAAACCGAATGCTCTCGATCCGGGTCAACATTGCAGGCAATACGCTGAATGTGAACGCGGTCGGCAAGGCGGAGAATGTTGAAGAACTGACCATTTACCCCTGGGCTGATTAGCCCTTAAGAGGCGACGAGCTCAGCTCGTCGCCTCGCTCTAATCCACCATCTTGCGTTCCTCATCGAACCAGAAGATATAGCTCGCATGCAGGTGCTCCTGCGAGGGAAGTCGCTAGTCCCTTCAAACCCACTGCGTGGCCTACCGGCCCGCTTAATGGCGTTCGCCCCCGGTTTTGGCCGGATGGTGGTGGCCATGTCCAGGGTGCGAACCTAAAAGCTCCGCCTCCTCATTGCGGTGGGGGGTCTAGCGACATCCGGCTCACTCGCAAAACGCCTGCCTCATCGACTGGGGACGCGAAACCATGGACCATTCAATCGTTGATCGATTAGTCGGATTGCGGATCAAAGAAGCTCGAGACGCGGTACAATTGACGCCCGAGGCGTTGGCCCGCGATATGAACATTAGTTTGGACGATCTCTATCGATATGAGAGCGGCAACGCCCGCATCAACGCAGAAACGCTTTGCCAATTCTCGAAATGCCTGGACAAACCCATCAGCTATTTTTTTGAGCGCGACTCGTCAGCTACCCCAAACATCACACGGCAAGATCTCAACTTTCTATCGTCGTATATAGGCCTCGAAACCTTAGATCGAAAACGCGTCCGCGATTTCGCAGCCGCCCTAATAGTTGAAAGAAAAACCTGAGCCAAAAAGCAGGAAGAGCGCTGCCGCGCTCTTCCCAATTGCAGGTCAAGCAGGTGAGGGGGCCTGCTCTTCCACAATCTCGTTTTGAGTGCCCTCTTTGAGCGGTGCAGGGGTCCAAGAAGCCGCTCTCTCACGGGCCTGCTCTGACAGTGCGGTTGAACCATCGGGGCTGAAAGTTCTACCGAGCGCTGCGACTAGTCCCGACTTTTTGGACTTACCTCGGCTGTCGGCCCATTCATCTGAGACTGTTTCGCGTCCGATCTTCAACAATTCGCCTTTTGGCAATCGGTTAAAGAAGTCGGTATCTGGGGTCCAATACTCAGCATAGTCTGTCTGCATGATCTGCGCGGCACGGTCGAGGCTCGCATTGCGCTGATCTTCCCCAGACAAAACAGGTTCGACACTTTGGCTTGCAACAAAGGCCAAAAGCCGGGTTTTGTCATAGGGACTAAGCGCTCTGTAAGCATCGAAACCTGCAGCTCGGTCCTCAATTTCAATCCAATCAAGCGGCAAAGACGCGATCTCGGCTTCCTTTTCTTCAATACCGCTGACAACGCCCATCAGCCCATTTTCTCCAATGATCCGCCGCCCATGCGGGTGCCTGACACTGATATCGAAAACGCTCGATGTTTTGTGGAAGGCGTGAATGATTTCGAATTGAAACAGGTCCGCAACGACCTCTGGGCATCGCATGAATTCACATTGCAGGACATTACGCCGGATATAGGCAAGATCGTCTCTTAGCCCTTTTCCATAGGGGTCTTTTGGGATGTCTGCGCCATCTTTTGTGGCGGCTGTCTTCGCTTTTGGAACATCTGCTTTTTCAACATAGCCAAGGTGATATTTGAATCCGCTACCATCGCGGTCTATTGTGATCCATCCGCCCGACATTGCCTTTTGATCAACGCTAAATTGCCCAAGCATTTTCAGGGCTAGAACTTCTTCCTCCAATTCATCGATCAGACTTTCATCGCTGTCATCGTCAGCCATGAGGGTTCCAATCTGCTCCTCGATAGCGGCAATTTTCTCTATCGTGGCATCATCCAAATCGGTCTCAGCCGGATCGAGCTGATCATGGTTTTTGGCGTGCTCCCACTCGTAGAAATAGTCGACCTTCGTAATCCAAGCCCAGCCGTCCTCTTCCAACCGCAGAATCTCAGCGGCGACTTTATCGTCCGCCAAATCCGCCAGAAGCCCGCGATCCTGAAACATATCGTCCCCAAAGAGGTCTTCTCGGATAGTCCCGCCCGCTGCCAAGAACGCTTCTGGCCCGACAAACCTCGCCAATTGATGCGTGCAGGGCACCTCTTCACCCGAAATAGCGTTACGGATAGACCGTGCCTGAAGCGGCAACCCTTTCTCAGACAAAGCCGTGTAAACGTTTTCTTGTTCCGAATGATCAGATGTGAGCGTGAAGGCCATCGCCCCGTCTAGGCTGAAGTGATCGGCTCGAAACGCTTTGAGAATAGCCGGGCTCAAGGCTCCGAGTCTCAGTCGTTTCGTAATGGCACTGGCGCTCGCACCGTGACGAATGGCGATTTCATCAACGCTCAATCCACTCTTGGCGAGTTTGTGCCAAGCTGCGAATTCATCCGCAAGATGCATGTCCTTTCGATGCAGATTCTCCGACATAGAGACCTCTACCGCCTCATCGTCTGCGACGCACCGACAAGGCACGAGGGTCTCCTTAGCGAGCTTGCCTTGCTTCACCAGCTGCTTGATAGCCGCAAACCGGCGGCCCCCTCCTGCCACCCCGTATCGCCCGCTTGCAAGCTTACGCACCAATAGATTTTGCAATAAACCACGCGCCTCGATATTGGCGGCAATTGCCTTAATCTCAGCTTTGTCTTCTGCGGTCAGTTTCCCTGTGCGAACATTTTTCGGATCGCGAACCAAAGCTGTAAACGGGATCATTTCAATCATCCCGATCTCAATCGCGGTTTCAATTGTCGTCTCAGTCATCGTCTATTCCTCAGTTAAGTGACCCTTTCGGCAGAAAGGGGATGGCCCCGCCATCACCTCTGCCTTCGTGGCGAACAGCGGGGAGGAAGGGGCCAAGCGGAATCGACAGCCAGTGGCGCGGCCGCAGCCCGCCAGGGCGAGGCACGGTCGCTGTCTATTGTGCTTGGGAGGGAAGGAGGGCCGCGCGCCTCCTTCCCCGGCCGGAACGGCCAGAAAAGACCTCATCGCTTGCCGGATCCAGTCAGATGATCTTTATGAGAACACGCGCAATATCAGGTACTCGCTCTGTCATGGCCGACGCATTCAAGGTTTTTGAAAATAAAGAAACGGCTGACTTGGCGGCTCAAATTGCACAGCAGAAGCGCCCTGATGTTTCGGGCGCAGCACCTACGATCATCGATTACCAAGGCGACAAAGGTATCACTCTGCTGATGTGGGCATTGCTCCAAGGCAACCTAGAAGCCATGAGCGACTTGATCAATTATGGCGCGGATCCCGCTCTTGGGGACGAGGACGGCTACACGGTCCTTCACCTTGCCGCCAAGATCGACAATCCAGACGGCTTGCTAACGCTGCTCGAGCATAAGGTCCCGCCCGATCTTGAAAATACGCAGACCGGTGCATCGCCGCTCTTTGAAGCCATAATCAGCGATCGCAAGGACCAGTTTCGTCATCTCTTAGCGCACAATGCGAATGTGAAAGTGCAAGATGATTTAGGCGATACACCTTTGCATCTCGCCGCGGCAGTAGGCGTTCCAGGTTACGTGCCGTTGCTCCTGCAGGCCGGCGCAGACCCTCAGCAAACCAACCATCTAAACCAGACTTTCCTCCAGCTTTTTACGCTCACACCGAGCGAAAATTTGACCCAAGAGGCTCTTGAGGAACGCACGAGCGTACTGACGCAACTCGTGCGTCTAGGCGTCAATCCAACCGATTTCGGGACATTCGGTGATGGCGAAGCGAATTGACCCAAACAGTTTGACCGCGGCGAAGGCACAGTACCTTCGCAGATTGGCTGAAATCGCGTCTGACATTTACGAGCCGGGGCAGGGGGCCGGGCTCAAACCGGATATTGCGCCGAGCTGGTCGCGTCTCGAGAAAGACGAACTTCGTTCATTAGGCGTTCGTCCACGCGATATAAGGGACGCAAGCGAAACGATCTTTGGCTCGAATACAGATTTCAAGGCCGGCATTTATAAAACCGAGAAGGGTGACATTGTCGTTGCATTTGCCGGCACCGAAGGCGCGAAAGACTGGTATCACAACCTAAAGCAGGGCGCAGGATTTGAGTCCGGTCAGTATAACCAAGCCGCCGCGCTCGCGCGTAAGGTCGCCATCGCTGGTAACGATGTCAGTTTTACAGGGCATTCCCTAGGCGGTGGATTGGCAACTCTGGCATCGGCCATAACAGACAAACCGGCCGTTACGTTTAATCCTGCAGGCCTGCATTCGAACACCCTTCAACGCCAGGGCATCGATCCAGGTAAATTCACTGAGAAGGCTGAAAACGGTCTTGTCGTGAACGTCACAACCAAGGGTGATGCCTTACAAATTGCCAACGCCCTACCTTTGGTGCCGTCACCAATCGGCGAGACTGCGAAGTTTGATGGCGCCGCGCTGCAGGGCAAAAACCCTATTGCCCGGCACAGCATGAAATCTGTCATTGCAGTGCTCGATGAACAGATTGAAAAGACGCCTGCACCGCCAACCGCGCCCCCTAAATCCAGGGAGGAATATTTTGAGCGTGGCGAAAAACTCGTCAACCAAATGCCTGACGGTCCAGCAAAAGATCGCATGCGTGCTTCGCTCAATGAAATGCAGGGAAAGCCCCCTGTGCCAGCGCCTTCAAAAGCCGATGATTTCGAGCGCGGCGACTAATCCAGATACGACCTTAAAACGACGGAGCGCGCGCCAAAGATACCGTCCGTATCCCACATGTCATGTACTGAGACGTTCCCAGAAACCGCCCAGGCTAGGGCCGTTCTGGCGACTTGGGCGACTGACACACCATCTTCGTCGGCTACGAATTTCAGCATCTTCACGGTCTCATCTGTCAAATAAAAAGACCGCTGCGTAGAGCTTTCTTTGCGCGCGCCAAGATAAACGCGGGGCACCCGTTTTTCGTCTCGAGCGCTTAGCCATTCTAAGATCATCATTTCATAGTGGGCGTGACGTTCACCGGCCGGAATATCAAGAGCCGTCAGCTGTTCATAGAGAACGTCTTCCATGAGCGCCCCTGCCAGGCTCATGCCATTTTTCATCCGACTCAAGCGTCTACTCCCGCGATCGTCCAATCTCAGCGATGATCTTAAAGGTTAACGCGGTAACACATTTGCGGCCAAGTTGCCATAAATCCTAGGTTTTGTATGATAACGGGGCCGGTGAGCGTGGAATGCAAATCCGGTAAGCGTGAGGTTGACGGTGACGTTGACAGCACATGCGCCGGGGTGAAAACCCCGGCGCATTTCTATGCTTATTCAGGATTTGCGAACGGCCGAAGGAAGAGTTGACCTTCCTTCTCGCCATCAGGCAAAGCATTTACCCGAACCTGGTTGCCCATGATGCTGAGGCTCATAGACAAATATTCATTGTCGTTTTGGGAAATCCTGCTCCACGCGGCGCCAATTTCAACTCGGCGCCCTCGAGGGCTTTTTCCATAGATGACAAATTTTGGATGCTCTTCTTTCGTCTTGCGCGGGTTTGGGACAAGCTCGATGTCCGCATCAAATGCGAGATCTGCGATATGGCCGGTAAAGCCGGATTTGGTTTCAATCAGAGTACCTGCGGTGGTCATTTCATTCTCCTTTGCTGTGCCGTTTGGCCGTTTCAGGAAAAGAGGGGGCCTAGTCGCGCTTCAGCGAAGCCGGCACGAAGTCTAGAGACCCCAACGGGGTTGAGGGGCGGCTAGGGCCTCTCTTAGAAGCGGGCCAATAAAAAAGGCGCGGCAAACAGGGGTATGAAATCTTGTTCACCCACATGTCATAAGAAACCGTGTAAACGGCATTATCTATATTTCGTCATGTCTATTGAAGTCAGCTTCAGTAAACGTTATATGTCGGCATAAGTATAGGGGACATAAATGAAGCCACAGCTTGTCATCGATAACGATGCCGGCCAGCGCCGCCGAGCAAAGGGACTCAAGCTGAACTTCCGTCCAATTGGCTCAGCGCTTGGCAGTTTACTTGGCGCGCTCAATCTTGGTCAGGTCGTTCTCCTGTTCGCGATCTCTGCCGTCTTTTTCGCAATGGCGGCCTATCTAAACACCCAAGTTCCACCTGAAGACCTCTCACCCTTCTACAAGGGTTTAATCAGTCTAGGCACCTCTCTCATGGGCTTGTTCACAGCAGGCCTTGCTGGACGACGCAGCTATGCTGCAAGCCCGATCATCGCGATCATCCTTGTCGGTGTCCTCGAGATCGACACGCTTAGCCTTCCGGTTCCCAAACCAGAGTTAACGCAGCTTCTGTCGACGGTTCTCATCGCCACGCTGATCGGCTCATTCCTGCGGATCGTCTCGCCAAATTATTCTGCCAATACAGAGGCCCCCGACCAATGGCACTAAGGGCGCAACCGCCAATTCGAGCGCTGCTGCTGGGTGCGGCCGCGGTGTTCACTGTCCCGCCGCTCCTGACCACTGCTGCAGACGTGTTCGAATATTCGAGTACCGGAGACGTCGTTGAGCATCTTATCAGAAAACCGAAGACCGCTTTGACGCCCCGAAAAACGCTGAACCCCGACCACAAAGCCTTCCTTCCGATCGTCGCCGAAGCTTCGGCAACTCACAACGTGCCGGTCGATCTTATCCTAGCGATGATCCAGGCGGAGTCAGACTTTCAGCCAAATGTTTATTCCGTCGATGATAATGGCGAGCCTTTGGGCCTTGGGCTGATGCAGCTGACCGCGCCAACTGCGGAGCGCTTCGGCTTAACCGATATCGAAGATGTATGGTTACCATCAAAGAACATCGACACAGGCACGAAGTATCTCGCCTGGCTACTTGATCATTTCCAAGGCGACTTTGAACGCGCCGTTGCCGCCTACAATGCTGGCGAAGGCAATGTTGCAAAGTATGACGGGATCCCTCCATTTCCCGAAACCATAGCATTCGTGGCGCGCGTGGAACGCTTTTACGGAAAGCCATTTGACCGGCCGCCGCCCCCATCCCCAACAAGCTTAGCGCCCTATGGATTGAGCGCGGAGGAGTTCGCCACTCGAGACCAAGAACAGCGCCCAATCGAGGAGGCGGGGTCTAGCGAGCCAGAACCACCAGAAAATACCGAAGAGGATCCAGCCCCGTTCTTGGTTTATGACGCCTATTCAAATCCGGAAGCGCAGGTAAGACGTGACGACTGAAACCCTCTTCACTGTGTTCTGTACCCCAGATCAAGTAAGACAGGCGACAATGGCCTTCGCAAGGCATTGTCCGGATGAGCTTTCAATTCCAGCATTAAAACAACACCTCGAGCCATCATCGGAATTGGTTTCCGATCAATTCAGCGCGGCCCTTCTACGAGCACTCGCGTTGTTCGATGCGCTGATTATCCAAGCCGAGAAAAAGCAAATGGATTTCGATACCGCCCTGGGTCTTTTAGAAATGGGTGTGATTTCGGACGCCGTTTACGCTGCTGCCGGACGTGAAATCATAGTCATACGGCGAAGATTAGACCAAACGCTCCCAGCGCGCTTCAGATCATCAGTCGTCGAAGACTATATCGATGCCGGATTGTTGAACTGAGATTTGCGCCCTGGCCAATGATTGACCACCATAGTGAGTTTCTCGCGATCGGAAACAGCTAGCCAAAACAGTATGCCGGCACATACAAACACAAGGAGTGGGACATGACCGAGATACACGAGGCAGACATTTCCAAACAAGACTTGTTGGATATGTCCACGCGCATAGTTTCAGCTTATGTCAGCAACCACGCTGTCGCCGCACCAGAGCTACCGAAGTTGTTGGATAAGATTCACCACCAACTTGAAGCTCTGTCATCTGAATCTAAAAAACTTGAACCGCAAACACCTGCTGTATCTATCAAAAAATCCGTCGCGGACGATTACATCATCTGTTTAGAGGACGGGCGTAAACTAAAGATGCTTAAGCGCTACCTTCGTAGCCGCTACAATATGAGCCCGGACGAATATCGCACCAAATGGGGACTCCCGAGTGATTACCCAATGGTCGCCCCGGCATATGGGCGCCAACGATCGGAGCTAGCAAAGTCAATCGGTTTGGGAAAATCAACTTAAGCACCGTACTCCAGAACTTTCTTCAATCCGCTCTAGGTCCGTTTCTTCGTGAATTTCGGGGATATTCCCGCCTTGCGCCGGCCGCACCTTGAACACTTACCCTTCACTCTTAGCGATCCTAGCGTTTCGTTTTCCCCAAACGCATGGATGCTAAACACTGCAGAATTCCCACAATTTGTTGTCCTGCATCTAAACTCAAGCTCGATAACGCCCTGCGCTTTGAGTTCCCTCAGCGGCGGATTAGGCGCTGGTTTTGGCCGATGCATTACCATGGGCATCGCGCATAATGTTCTTTTTATGTTCCGTAAAGCGGAATCAAACGATGCTCTTAACCCGCCACCCAACCTCCATTTCGGCCACTGTGTCGCCTTTCTCGTTTTCTAATGTCACATCGACAGTGTAAGCCACATCGCCCTTATCATTGAATTCCTGCAGGACTTCTGTAGCGGGTCGCCGCATACGCCCCTTGGCCAGAATTGTTCCTCTCGCGGCCTTCTTGTATTGAATCATAGCGTCTGCGATCGCCGCCTTGATGCTCGTAACCTTATCCGCGAATATTGCGACCGATGCGGCTCCAGATGCCGCTTCACCAAGAGTGAAGAGTGCGCCTGCGTGCTGAGAGCCCATATGATTCAAGGTCTCCGGCCGATCGGGCAGTCTCGCTTGCCCGTGTCCTTCGGCGACTTCCAAAAGTTCGATACCAGTGTGTTTTGCATAAGGTACGTTTTGCTCGAAGAAGCTTTTCATCATGTCGTACATGACGGATTTATCTAAACTCATTGCGGGACTTCCTAGGTGTGACGACAGATACTGGTGCCGGATTCAACGAAGAGAAACAACCATTCTATATTCACGTTCTCGAAGTTAGGCAGCAGTTCGCTTAGTGTAGATCACCACCTGCCGGTCAAGGCAAAAAATTCTTTAGCCAAAATCTGCGATAGGGGGGTTCTATATTTCCACCAATGAACGATGTCATCCTCGCCCCGTCGAACGAGGATACGGTTTAATGGCTAGAAACCAGACAGAACAAGCCGCAAAGGAACTACTCTCATCCATCCAAGACTATTGGGAAAAGAGGGGCTTTGTCGTTCAAGGTGAGATTGTCCCTGCTGGGTATAGCGATCGTTTAAGGGCAACTGTGTTTGAGCTCAGAACCGACATGGTGGGCGGCCGCCCCATCAAAAGAGTAACTACGGCCGCCCGATAGTCCTTGTTTAATCCTGGATTTCTCCGAGGCAGATCACAATGTGATCGCTGTATCCGCAACACCCACCGGGGCGACTTCTAAGTTCATAGCGAACGAATTTTGACCCGTTGCAAAGATATCTGGCGTAGTCATCCGCCAATGTTGTGTTGGAAAAATTCGATGGAGAGGTCAGCCCGTTGATGCGGTACTGTGAGGGCAGACCGTTACGTGAGTCCAGCCGCGGTCGAAACAGCGCGGGTCCATCATACTCACCTAGAGAAAATGTTCCCCATTTAAGCACCCCGATTGAGTTGGCCCGGGCCTCCTCCGCATCAGCTTTCGCCTGTGCCTCATTTAGTGCCGCTTTCGTTTGATCCAGCTCAGCAGCGAGTCGATCAGTCTCAGATATGAGCGCCTTGGCATCTCGAAACCCTAAACGTGTGCTTTCGATCAGCGTGGCAACGTACGTTCCCGCGCTAGTCGCCACACCAATGGATGTACGCGGGTAGATCACGTTTGTTCCATCGAGCTCAGGCTCTCGGGTACAGGAAATATTCCAACTATGCCCGTTTGGCTCGAGCACCTTATCTCCACGCACAACCCGCTTCTTACCTCTAGAATTGAAGTCCACAGATGTGCACGTGAATGATTCATCAGCTACGATATTGTCGATCGTCGGTTTGAAATTTGGATCAAAAGACCGCCCGTGTATGACAACCGTTCCATTACCATAATCGGTATGAGAAATAGCCATTCCCTGCTTGGCTGAGCTGATACAGTCATTGAAGCTCGAAAGCGCTGCTACGACCACATGGTTATCGTATCGATCAATACGCACATAGTCTTTGAAATTCTCGTATTCAGTCGAGCAAAACTCAGAGTGTTTGTTCTCGCTCGAGCTAAAACTGAAGTTCACGTCCAACGCTTCGTATGCCAAACCAAAGTCTCCGGCGTTTCCTTTGGTGGATCCGTCTGCTCGGCAATAACGGCTATACAGGTCGTGAACTACTTCCGAGACCTCGACGCTTTTCGTTATGTTTCGCGTAGCGTCTTGGTACACGTCTTTACAGATCCGAGCGCTTTCCATTGCAGAGGCGCTCATCGTCGCGATCGCGGCCAATCCGGCGATAGTCGCCATGACTTTTAACGAATATTTTGGTCGAATAACCATCTCATTCTCCTAGACTTGTCTAAACAAATCGCGCGGAAACCCATCACAAATGCCCATTTGCGCATTCTGTTTCAGTATTGAATTTATTATGAAATTACCTCGAACCCGACGATCGGGCAGAGTTACCTCCCACTAAGTCGCGGGAACCACTCGTTGTAGATTTAGTTGAAGTTGCATTTGCCACTCCTTCGTTTTCTAACTGGCCTAAAATCTGGGGCAGGACGGTTAACGCCGCAACCAAAAAGTATGATGCACTGCAAAAAACGGTCGAAGAAATTCGCTCAGAATACTAGGCGGCAGAAGCTCATTAGCACCGCTGTATTTTTTTCGATTTTAGCACCTCTTTAACTGCCGGTATCATTGAAAATCGATAAATTCTGAATCAGCGCGAAGATTCGAAATTTCTATGTGTTTATTGATATTCGATAATATGTATTATGGGAACTTTATGGACAAAATGGCGTGCAATCTCGTTCCAATATGGTCGGTTTCAACCGACCCTGTATCTTTTGTAACTAGAAGATGGCATGTAATGTGTATCCTCTCCCCTCTATGGTGGACACTGTCTCAAAATCTGACCTGCTTGATATGACGACGACTGTGGTATCGTCTTTTGTAAGCAACAACCCGATCAGCTCAAACGACTTGCCCGAGCTCATGCGTTCAGTGCATTCAAAGTTGACCGAGCTCGGTGAAAGCAACCCGATAGAGGAACGCCCAGAACCTGCCGTTCCAATCAATAAGTCGGTCACCCGCAATCACATCATTTGCCTCGAGGACGGCGCAAAGCTTAAAATGCTCAAACGGTATCTAAGGACTCGATACAATTTGACCCCTGATCAATATCGTGAGCGGTGGGGCCTTCCGGGCGATTACCCAATGGTGGCACCGGAATATGCTGATCGCCGATCGCAGTTTGCGAAAGAAATCGGGCTCGGAAAAAAGCAAGCCTAAATCTTGATAGTAGCCAGCCATATAAGACACTCGAAGCTCAAGCGATATTCAGAAAGATGGAATGTGTTTTGCTTCTGTCCAAACATGACATACAGCATCGAGAGAATTGGCTTCTGCCCAACCAGCACATTTGAGGACATCGCAAAGCACAATTGCTATGAGACGTCATTCATAACATCTGGCCATGGAACGATCGCGATCCGAACCGGATCCCCGAGCGAAAAGCCCCGAGATTACGAAGAGCACTTATTGGAAGCAGCTCAACAGCTAGTTGAACGCTATCCAGAATATGAAGACGCTGTGCGTAGTTCTTGGAAGCTGAGTGTAACATAGGAATCCTTTGTCTGCGCCGTGGGTCTTAAAACGCCCTAAATAGGCCGCTGATAGTAACACCGGTAGATGTAAGGCTTTGCATTTTTTCGACTTTGTTCCATGGTCCCACAAGGAAGAGATTGGGGACACGAATGCTTCTGCGCCGCATAACAAAACACATTAAAGAGCAAAACTGGTTTGCAGTTGGCATCGACTTCTTCATCGTCGTGGTCGGTGTTTTTATAGGTATACAAGTTGCGAACTGGAACGCGTCGCAGTTTGAGCGTCGAGAAGAGGCGGCAATCCTCCAAAGGCTCCAGTCTGACTTTGAACGTATTGAGCAGGACGCTGACCGGAGCCTCGAGTTCCATGTCAGAGTAACGGAAGGTCTCCGGACGATGTTACAATCCCTGCGATCCGGTGAGCTTAAGAACAAGGATATTCCCGCGTTTGAGCAGGCGCTCGTACTAGGGCCTGCCTTTCAAACAAGCGCGGACAGGTCTGGGACTTTTACGGAACTGATGTCCTCGGGTCGTGGTAACATCCTGCGTGACCGCGACCTGTTGAATGTATTAGTCGAATATGAAGACTTTCTCGAACGTTATGCGTTTGCGCAGAAGTTCTATTCTGAGTATTCTTTCCTCTTTACGGAAGCGTTCAGGCGCGGTTCCAATTACAGCGTTGAGATTGAGCTCACGGAAGAAGCCTTCGCGCTGATCGAACAGGAATATCCACTCGTTTCATACGATTTCGATGCAATGGTCTCTGACGCAGATTTTTACGAAGCGGCCGAGGAGTTGCTCTTCATGCACAGTGGGACGATACTTTGGCGCAAGCGCATCAGCGAACGCATTGATGAAATTCAACGACAACTCGCCGCGAGCGAACCGTGCTCAATCCGCACGTTGTGCGCCACATTATCGAGCGGCTTAAATTCGCCCCGAAACGGTCGCTCAAGATTTCTGAAACGCGAGCAAAACGAGACATAAGACCAGCGACGTAAATCCTGGACACGGATTACCTCTCTTAAGTCATTTGAAGCCCCACGCTTTCATCAGTGGAAGTGTCTAAATGAGTATGAGCCCGGATGTTAGGCCATCTCAAATGGCTCAAGACCAGCCAGTCTCATCGCACTTTCATTCGTTATGGGTGTGCGAGGAGGCAGTCCTTCGATGGCAGCTGCGATCGCTCTGATGTGATCAGGCGTCGTTCCGCAGCATCCGCCAAGAATGTTCACAATGCCTTCTTCAGCCCACTTGCCAAGCTCGCCCGCCGTTTCGTGAGGTTTTTCATCATATTCGCCCATTTCATTGGGAAGACCCGCATTTGGGAAGGCCGCGACCAGTGTATCAGCAACACGCGACGCGGCTGCAATATGTGGCCGCATGAGCTCGGCGCCAAGCGCGCAGTTAAAGCCAATCGCAAAAGGCTTAGCGTGCCGGACAGAATTCCAAAACGCTTCTACATTCTGTCCCGAGAGGGTCCGCCCAGAGCGGTCGGTGATTGTCCCGGAAATCCAGAGGGGAAGAACATCCATGCCTTCCGCTTCAAGATCCATCTTCGCTTTGATCGCGGCTTTGCAGTTCAACGTGTCTGTAATCGTCTCGATCAAATACATGTGCACGCCGCCCTCATTCAGCGCTTTGAGTTGCTCGCGATAGGCTTGATAGACTTGATCAAAGACCACCTCACGCGCCCCCGGATCGTTCACATCAGAACTCATTGAGAGCATCTTGTTGAGCGGACCAATGGACCCGGCCGCAAACCGCGGTTTGTCTGGCGTCTTCTCTGTCCATTTGTCGGCTGCCGCTCGGGCCAAGCGCGCGCCAGCGTGATTGATATCGATCACGTCTTTGAGCGTTAAGTTGTAATCGTCCATCGCGATCGAAGTCGCTGAAAACGTATTCGTCTCAGAGATATCCGCACCCGCGTCATAATATGCATCATGCAACTGCGTGACACAGTCGGGGCGGGTCAAACAAAGGATATCATTATTCCCCTTCATCTGACCGGGATAGGTGTCCGCATTGAAGTGCTCGTTGCGATAATCCTTTTCCCCCAGACCCATTTTTTGAAGCATCACGCCCCACGCGCCATCGAGGAGGAGGATCCGCTCTTTGGAAGCGGCATAGAGCTCAGAAATTCGGGCGTTGCGATCGTGCATCAGGTCCGTTCTTTCGTTTCAATTTGAGGGCGGCCAACTGGCTGGAGCGAAAACATATAAATCATCGTTTATATGCTTTCAACATGTGATGTTATATCAACACTCGACTCTAGGATTAGAAAAGCCTAACCACCGCCCCAATATCCCTGGTACAATGGAGTGACCCCGTGACATCCGACAACACACAAGCTTCTTCCACTAGCATGTTCGCCCCCCGCGAAACGATTGAACAGGTCGAAGAAGGACATGTCCTCGCTCCGAAGTTTGATACCAATGGATTGATCGCCTGCGTGACAACGGATGCGCAGACTGACGAACTCCTCATGCACGGATATATGAACCGTGACGCCCTCCAGCGATCGATCGCGACCGGTGAGGCGCACTATTGGAGCCGGAGCCGAAATCAGCTTTGGCACAAAGGCGCGACGAGTGGGCTGACCCAGCAGATCGAGGAAATGCGCATTGATGACGACCAAGATGCCGTATGGCTGCGGGTCCGCGTTGGTGGATCAGGCGCAAGTTGTCATGTGGGGTATCGGTCCTGTTTCTATCGGAGCGTCGAGATTGGGGCCAAGGCAGACGAACCTGTACCGCTGACCTTCGAAGAAACCGAAAAGACCTTTGATCCGCAACCCGTTTATGGCGACGCGCCAAACCCAACACAGCTTTAGATAGGGCGATTGATGGGCTTGGGAGGGGGCTTCACCAGGCGCTGATATGGCATGGCTCACCACCAGAAACCATGACAACTGAGCGAGCAAAAGCAGACATTAGCTGAGCGGTTTAAAACGCCCTGAAAAGGACTCTGAATTGAACTGCAGACGCAACTGTGTTTTCA
>ERZ1740070.172-NODE-172-length-45592-cov-7.700749_pt1 | contig 45592 bp, 53 predicted proteins | sample MGYA00581734_ERZ1740070 | MGnify/ENA primary metagenome ERZ1740070 (study PRJEB43018, sample SAMN04849744) | marine metagenome | isolation source: floating plastic debris | place: Pacific Ocean | collected 2008-09-01 | study: EMG produced TPA metagenomics assembly... | reverse complement strand
TGCCTGCACCTGCGCCGTGGCCATTCAAATCCTGGCCCCAGAGCAGAAATTCCACGGCGTGATAGCCGGTGGCGACATTGGATTCGACACCGTCTGCCTCGTGCAGCGATCCTTCGAGCAGGGCGGGGGTGATGTCCGCCGCATCAACGGTTTCGCCGGACAAGGTGAAGGACGCATTGGCCACCACGTTCAGAACGGCATATTCATTTTCGTCCGTCGCCCCGCCATAGGTGGCGTCCACATAGTCGATCAGCCCCTCGTCGAGAGGCCAGGCGTTTACCTTGCCTTCCCAGTCATCAACGATGGCGTTGCCGAACCGGTAAACCTCGGTTTGTTGGTAGGGCACGCGGGCGGCAAGCCATGCGTCCTTGGCTGCCTCAAGCGCTTCGGGCGAAGGTGTTTCCGTGAGTGTGTTGACGGCACTCAGCAAGGTCTGAGCGGTGGTCAGGCTGTCGGAGTATTTTGCCAAGGCAATATCGGCATAGGTGTCCAGAACAGCAGCCTTGTCCGCAAATGCGGGGGCGGCTGCCAAAAGCACTGTCCCAAGTGCAGTCGTCATAGTCAGTTTCATAGGTGGCTTTCCCTTTGGTTTTTCTGACGGTTAGTGCAGACGGACAACGCGTGTCTTGTCTGCAGGTGAATGCGGTGCGTTTGCTGCGCGGTGGATGCGGCGGATCGTGTCACCAACTTCGCCGGCCAATATGGCGATATGTTCTGCATGCGCGGGACCCGACAAAAGTGTCGCGATCAGAGCTGCGTCGTTTAGGTGCCCGTCAGAGGCCGTACGGATAAGGTGCACAAAAACACACTCATCTGAACCGACACAGTTGCAGCCCACTTCGTGCCGCACCAACGGTCGATGTGCCGTGCCGACGATTTTTTCCACCAGCTTTTCAAAGTTGTTCCATGCGCGATCGGCATCTTGTTCGGGCAATGCGCCGGTGTAGTCTCGGCGTGCATGGTTCTGACCATTTGGCCCCTCACACCAGAGCCTGAGATTGAGAACCAGGTTTGCTTCCCACGAGTCCATGCGGTTCAGCGCAGAGACTGTCGCACCGCCGCGTCTGTGATGTTCAGGGTTCATTTGTTCAGGATCAGCTTTCCTGCGCGGGTGATGCGCAGATAATAAATTTGACCATCCAGAACGATTGACGCCTGGGTACCGTCTTTGATCAGATCGCGCGCATCGTACGTGTCGATCTGCTGTGCATCGGGTGCTGCGGTGGGTTTCGGGACGTCTGTCATCATGTTCATTTGGTCCGCTCCAGATGGTCGAGCATACGCTCGACGTATTGGTCCGCTGGAACATCCCCATTCATCACCTCGCGCAACAATTCCTGACTGCACGGCTTGTCGCAGAGTTTGCTCTGCGTCTCATCGTTGTCCAGCTTGCCGAGTTTGGCCATGTCTCTGCTCCTGTCGGATCGGTGCGTCCGGGCTGCCCAAATGCGGGTGGCTGAGACTCGCTAAAAATATGTTGATCGTTTTTGTCGGGTACGTCAATCCTGAGTATTAATGTAAGAAAAGAAAAAGGCGCAGGAAACCCGCGCCTTGTCCTTGTTTGTGCAAAAATCAGCTTACTTCCAGCCGACCTCGTTAAAGATTTTTTGTGCTGCGGGTACATTGTTTGCAATCGCCGTTGCATCGAGGTCATCGGGGCGGAACAGCCCAAGCGTGGCCACCGACGGGCTGATCGCGACACCTGGCACAGCCGGGTACTCATCGTTGCCGGCCGAGAAGTACTGCTGCGCCTGCGCAGAGGCCAGATATTCGAGGAACTTGACCGCGTTGTCCTTGTTCGGGGCATTGGCAGCAACACCGCCACCCGACAGGTTCATATGTGCGCCTTCGCCGTTTTGCGCGGGGAACACCCAGCCGATATTTGCACGGGCGTCTGCGGGCAGGCCGTCGACGTCCTTACGGATGGCACGTGCAAAGTAATACGTGTTTGAAATCGAGATATCGCATTCACCCGACACGAGGCCACGCAGCTGGTCAGTGTCGCCGCCCTGCGGGTCACGTGCAAAGTTGTCGACCACGCCCTTGGCCCAGCCTTTTGCTGCGTCTTCTCCGTGGTTTGCGATGACCGAAGCCAGCAGTGTCTGGCTGTACACATTCGAGGACGAGCGATGACAGACTTTGCCTTTGTAGGCAGGGTCAGCGAGGTCCACATAGGATTTCGGCGGGTTCGCGACGTCATTCTTGTCATAGAAGATGATCCGAGCGCGCTGCGAGAAACCGAACCACTGATTGTCTTCGTCTTGCAGGTTGGCGGGAAGCAGATCTTCGAGCGTGTCGCTTTCGATGGATTGCAGAACGCCTGCATCCTTGGCGCGTTCCAGCCGCGAGGTGTCGACGGTCAGCAGGATGTCCGCGGGCGAGTTCGCGCCTTCGGCTTTCATCCGCTCAATCAGTTCGTCGGCTTTGCCTTCGATGCGGTTGATGGTGATGCCGGTCGCCTCGGTAAAGTCGGAGTAAAGCCGTTCATCGGTGTCGTAGTGGCGCGAGGAATAGAGGTTAAGCTCGCCTTCCGCGATGGCGCTTGTTGCCGTGATGGCTGCAACTGCTAGAGTTACGAAGGTGGTCTGGGTGGTCATGGAAATACTCCCTGTTTTCCACTGATTTAAATCTTACAGAAACAGTCAATTACAGGAGTTTTGGCTTAAGGCAACCCTTTCCGAGTGAAATACTCAGGAATCGCTTGCAAAAATCTGACTTTTTCGGTCATGTTTCTCTCACCAAGCCGCAGCAGGCGCTGCACGCCCGGTGATTTCAAACCTGACCGGGGCGCCACAGTGTATCTTGATTCACTCTCGTACAGATATGTTCGACGCCTTTTTCGGTGCTTTATCGCTGGTGTGCGACCGGAGATGATGCGCATTGGCACACATCCGATGGATGCTTACAGCCACCGCCCGGTCCCGCAACACAAGAGGTGTTCTGATGTCTGACTGTTCGCGGAACTGCGACAACCGCATGGCCCTGGGCGATCAACCGCTTGCCGCGCTGCATGTTGATCCAGTCGAATTTGGGTTTCTGACGGCGGCCCGGTATTTCTGCCTGTCGTTTTCCGAACCACACGGCGGAGCCTGGGTGACGGCAATGTTGGGCGCCGAATGTTTCTTTCCGGGTGAAGACAGCGCTGAAAAGATGCGGCGCGCACTGGCGGTGGTGCATGAGATGCGCACGTCGCGCCGGTCCACCTTTCGCTTCTCGAATCCGCGATGCGAGATTTGTACCGGCATTGTCACGGAAGACGAACGTCATTTGTTGCAATTGATTCAGCATGCGCGCGCACGCCGTGGATCGCTTGTGGCCTCATCTGCGATGCTGCTGTGTGAGGGCCACAATACGGATCAACTGCGCGTTGCCGCGCAGGAATTTGCGAATTTGGTCGGTGCGTCTATGCGGGACAGCGTCGAGGTCTAAGCGTCTTCCACTTCAAATATCGCCGGGATAGCTGGGCAGGGGATCAGGTCATCCCCAATCACATCAGCCAGCATCGTGTGGTGCAAAAAGACATAAACATGCGCGCTCAGCCCCTCCCACAATTTGTTGGACAGCGACTGTGCCTGGGTGCCAGACGCCCCCCCTTTGGCTCCGGCACCTGTGCTCAGCGCATCTACGGATTCGTCTACAGCGGATAGCACGTCGTAGATACGAATTTTACTTGGGGATTTGGCCAGCTTGTATCCGCCCCCCGGCCCGCGCACAGAGATGACCAGCCCACGCCGCCGCAGCTTTGCAAACAGCTGTTCGAGGTAGGGCATGGAAATGTCCTGTCGCTTGCTCAGGTCGTTCATTGTGACGAGACCAGCATCTTGATGGAAGGCGATATCGACCAACGCAACCAGTGCGTAACGTCCTTTGGTGCTGAGTTTCATGCATGCCTCCTACGGGGTGAAAAACGGGTGAGGGTGAGGTCGAGAACGGCGCATGTCAGTGTCCCATCTCCATGGTCGCTTGCGCGCTGTGTGGCAGCACGAATGGGGCGGGCCCCACAGGCGCGGCATTGACGTTCAGGCTGCACCCATAAGCGCGTGATAGGGTATCATCGGTCATCACCTCGGCGGGCGGACCAGCGGCCAAGACTTTCCCTTCGGCCATGATCAGCACATGATCGGCAAAAAGGCCGGTGAGGTTCAGATCGTGCATGACCGCAACAACGCCACCCCCGGCCTGGGCAAAGTTGCAGGCGATGGACATGACCTGGAGCTGGTGCGCGATGTCGAGCGACGAAACGGGTTCATCAAGCATCAACCAGCGCGGCCCATCCTCGGCAATTGGCTCCCAGATCTGGGCCAGCACGCGGGCCAGTTGCACACGCTGCTGTTCGCCGCCCGAAAGTTCCTGGTAGTAGCGGTGCGCGTGATCCTTGAGGCCCACACGGGTGAGCGCTGCTTCAGCACGGCCGGCGTGGTCGGCACCCATGCCGGAAGTCAGCCCGATACGCACGACTTCGATGGCATGAAAGGGGAAGGCGAGCGTGGACGCCTGCGGCAGCACCCCACGCATTGCCGCGAGGTCCCACGGTTTGGGCTGTGCGATTTCGACACCGTTCAGGTGGATGTTGCCCTCGTAGGGCAAGTCTCCGCAAATTGCCTTTATCAGGGTCGATTTGCCTGATCCGTTGGGGCCAACAATTGCCGTCAGTGTGCCAGGCAGCGCATCCATCGCCAGTCCGTGCAATATCTCTTTTCGACCGTAGGAGACAGACAGGTCACGTACAGCCAGCGTCATAGGTCGACCATCCCGCGTTGGCGGAGCAAAATCCACAGAAAGACAGGTGCGCCGAGGACCGCTGTTACGATGCCAATAGGCAGTTCGGCGGGTGCAATGATAACGCGCGCAATCACGTCTGCCAGCACCAGCAGCAGCGCACCCAGAAGGGCGGCATTGATCAGAAGCGGGCGGTGGTCAGGTCCCGTTCCAAGGCGCAGAAGGTGCGGCACCACGATGCCGATGAAGCCGATACCGCCCGATACGGCGACGGCGGCACCTGTGGCCGCAGCAACAGTCAGGATGGCAAGGTTTTTGACCCGCTGGACGTTCAGGCCGATATGCGCAGCGGTCGCTTCGCCCAATGCAAGCCCGTTCAGCCCACGCCCCAAGCCACAGGCCGCGACAATGGCAATCAGTATAATGGGACCTGCGCCGATCACCTTGGTCCAACTTGCGCCACCAAGCGATCCGAGACCCCAAAAGGTAAGGTCCCGCAGTTGTCGGTCGTCCGAGATGTAGACCAGAATACCAGACAATGCCCCCGCCAATGCGCCAAGCGCAATCCCAGCCAGCAGCATCGTAGCAACCGAGGTACGCCCACGACGAGTCGACACCTGATAAAGCACCATTGTGCTGGCCCAGCCGCCCAGAAAAGCGGCCACCGGCACCAATTGATCGCCCACGGTAGCGGCAAGCCACAGCGGGGCAACCCCAGACAGAACGATGGCCGTGATGGCACCAAGGCCCGCACCCGCGCTGACACCCACCAGGCCCGGATCCGCCAAGGGGTTGCGAAAAAGACCTTGCATGACCGCCCCGCCGACGGCGAGTGCCGCACCCACAAACAGGCCTAGCACAAGCCGTGGTGCGCGGATGTCCCAGAGAACGATGGCCTCCATCCGCGTCAGCGCCTCGCCTTGCGCCAGCTTCAAAAGGGTCGGTCCAAGCGCCACATCCGTGGCCCCGACTGTCAGGCTAAACACGCCCACGACAAGCAAGGCGCCCCCTAGAACCACATGCATTTGCCGGGCGCGGGCGACCCGGCTGGTCGGCATATGATGTGCCAACGCCATACGAGTTAGGTTGGATAAAGCGCGCGATTTAGAGCCGTCACTGCCTTGGCGGTGCGCGGCCCGAAGCCTAGCATGAACAGCCCGTCCATCCGCACCACGTTGCGCGTTGCCGCTGCCGGCGTCACGGACAGGGCGGGTAGGCCAAACAACTCCGCATCGGTCGAAGCGTGATCCCCATTGCGGTTCATCATCAGGATCACGTCCGGTGCCGCAGCGCTCGCCGCTTCGTCTGATAGGGGTTTGTATCCTTCAAAGCTGGAGACCGCGTTCACACCGCCCGCCATCTCGATGATCCCGTTTGCGCCGGTGCCGGTGCCCGAGGCGAGGATGCGCCCACCTTGGGTCGACAGGATAAACATCACACGCACCTTTTGGTTTTCGCGGCGCGCTGCGCGATCGAGGGCTTTGTCCAGCTCTGAGCGGGTTTCGGCGGCCAGTGCTTCTGCCCTGTCCTGGACTTCAAGCGCGGAGCCCGCAGTTTCAATTTTCCGTACGATGGCGTCTGTGTCGTATCCTTCCGGCACTTCAGCGAATTCTACAGACGCGGCGCGCAGGATGTCGATCACCTCGGGTGGGCCGGCGCCTTCGGCCGACACGATCAGTTTCGGTGCAAAGGACAAGACCCCTTCGGCTGACAAGCGCCGCATGTATCCGACATCTGGCAACTCTTGGGCGGCCGGTGGAAAGGTAGAAGTCGCGTCACGCGCCACCAGACGGTGCCCTTGACCAAGGGCATAAATGATTTCAGTGACATCCCCGCCAATGGCGATCACGTCTTGCGCGCTGCTGGCGGACCAAAGCTGCGCGGGTGTAACCCCAAGCGCGAGAGAGATGGTCAGAAAACTGCGACGGTCCATTATGCGACCACCTCTTGCAGCTCTTCGACAATAGCGCGGAAGGCCGGACGGCTGTCGCGCCCTTCCTTCGGCACACCGAAAACTTGGAAAATGAGTGCGCCATAGGCATCAAAGGCCTCAACAGACGTGGCGGTTCCGCGCTGTGTGGGCTTGTCCACCGCCCAGACCTCGGCCACCTCGTCGCGGCGCAAGTGCAGATTAAAACCGGGATCCATCACGTTTTGCCATGGCCCCATGGGTTTGAGCGTGTACAGCGCACCGGTGTGGATCTGGATGCAACCGCTGTTGCCGACAAACAGCATCACCTCGGTACCCGCGCTTTGCAAGTTGCTCAGCAGGGCATCTACCGCTTCCGGAGTGAGCTTGCGGGCAAAGGGCAGGCCCGCCGCCCGATATGCGCCCAAGCGGTTCATCTTCAGCTTGGACACAAGGCGCAGGAACTGATGCGTGTCGGTCATCCGCTGCCATTCCTTGCGCAGGATGTCGATCTTGTCTTCGGCGATCTTGGCGGGTTCAGCCGGCAGGCGATGTGCAAACTGTCCTTCGGGCGACTGGTTGTCAGAGGCCAGGGTCTGCGTCATCCGTGCAAAGGCATCGTGATCCGAGCCATCGCGCAGGAAAATCTTGTGCACCGCATCGCCCGCCGCATCGAACACCTGCAGGCTGCGGCGTGTGCCCGTGTCGCTGTCCCGTTCAACGAGGAAGGCGTGCTGCCAGTGACTGGGGAAAATGCGCAGATCGATGTCTTCGGTCAGGATCATCGCGGCGTGGTTGCCCGGATGGTAGTTATCGTAGACACCCACCTTTTCATGCACACAGGATGCGTTGCGGGTGAGGGCCATAACTTCGCCCAGGTCTTGCGCAGCCCCCATGACAACATCGGGGTGCGCATCAATCCGGGTCACGCCCTGTCCACAATAGGCCGCCACCAAGGCGGCCTCACTAATGCCGAGGGCCTCGGCAAAGTCGCGGTCGCGGGGTTGGGGCGCTTCAGTGCGACGGGCGCGGATATCTGCAGCTGTGAGTGTTTGATCTTGCACGGTGTCTGGTCTCGCTCAGAAGGAGAGTTTCCCAATTGCTGGGCCAGACGGCGTGGCTATGGTGCTTTGTTGATGAAATTAGTCGGATAACGATTGGGGCGCAATGGCCCTGAACAAAAATTCTTTACTTCTTTTGTCAGGATAGATAGTCGTTTCGCGGTTGCGCGCCCCACCCCCCGAAAACGGCAGGCCCCGCGCTGATTTTGGGACAGATAGTGGGGATGATATGCAAAAGTGCATTCTTGGGGGCGTGGCGATGCTGGCCGCGTGTGCAAATTCCGTTCAAGCACAAGAAGAACCGGTGGATTTGCCACCGTTGATCCTCGGCACAGCGCTGCGAGATGATCGGGACATTCTGGACACACCAGTGGCCGCGTCCGTAATAGAAGGCGAAGAGCTGGATGAGCGGCAGGCCGATACTTATGAGGAATTGATCGGCGATCTGCCCGGGGTTCTGATCGAGGGTGGGCCGCGCGGTGTGGCGCAGGAGCCAAACATTCGGGGCTTTCAGGATGAGCAAGTCGTGCTGCGGCTGGATGGTGGCCGACTGAACTTTAATCGGGCACACAGTGGACGGTTCTTTTTTGATCCTGACATCGTACAACGGGTCGAGGTTGTGAGGGGCGGAGGGTCTACCCTGTTCGGGTCAGGCGCCATTGGCGGTGTAATTGCGGTGGAGACCAAGGACGCGGCAGATCTGCTGCGCCCCGGCCAGACCACTGGCGCGCGTTTACGCTTTGGCTATACCGACAACGGTGAAATCTACAGCCCGAGTGCGACGATCTTTGGTGACTTCGGGGCGTTTGATTACCTCGCCTTCCTGGGCGGACGCGAAGCCGGTGACGATCAGGATGACGGCAATGGGAATGATATCCTGCGATCCGAGGTAGATTCGGTCAACGGGCTGCTCAAATTCGGGTTCGAGCCCAATGAGGATCAGCGGTTCGAGCTGAACCTGTCCTATTTCGAGGATGATGGTCGCATCCCACCCAATGCCAATACAACTGCCGATCTGGACCCGGTCACGGGCAACGATTCTGACCGGTCATCCGAGATCTTCACCTACCGGCTGTCCTGGGATTGGAACCCTGACAATTCCAACTTGGTCGATTTGTCGGTGCTGGTCTTTGGAAACACCTTGGATATCACGGATGATCGTATTCGCGACGGACGGGCGGATGTGACTGAATACGACACAATCGGCTTTGAGGTTGTGAACCGATCGCGGTTCGACATGGGCGTGCCGATTGACTTGGTCTATGGCATTGAGGCGTTCCGCGATGAGCAGACGGGAACGCGCAGCGGCGGGCCCAGAACACAATTCCCCGACGCCGAGGCGACAACATATGGCGTTTTCGCCGAAGCGACCTTTGGCGTGACGGACAGGTTGGACCTGATCGCTGGCCTGCGTTTCGATAGCTATGACCGTGATGTGGATGATCCCACGCTGGCCGATGTTGACGATGACTTCTTCTCGCCCCGGATCGGGTTCAGCTTCCGGCCCAATGACAATTGGCAGATTTTTGGCAACGTGGCACGCGCCTTCCGTGCGCCGACGTTGACCGAGTTGTATAATGACGGTGTGCATTTCCCGTTTGGGACAATTGTACTTGGACCTCCGGGTACACCACCGACTGAGATCACAAACAATTTCGTACCCACACCTGATCTGGAGCCAGAGGAGTCGACCCAGATCGAGATTGGCACACGCTTTGAAAGAGCGAATATGTTCCGCCCCGGAGACACCCTACGGTTTTCAGCAAATGCCTATTATGCCGATGTCAAAAACTTCATCGACACAGTTGTGACGGGTCCAGATTTCTCGCGCCTAGGCCCGCCGTTTTTCACAACCGCGCTGGGGGATACGTTCCAGCGGAATGTGGATGCGGAACTATTTGGTTTTGAAGCCGAGGTCGACTATGACGCGGGCAATTGGTTCGGTGGGCTGGCTCTGACCCTCGCCGATGGTAGTTCCAAGGAGGAGGGCGATGAACTCGGGTCCATCCCGCAGCCGCGTGTGACTGCCACACTAGGCTACCGTCCCACATCCGAGTGGACGGTCGGAGGTCGCGTGACTTTCGCCGGGGATCAGAACGACGTGCCGTCTGGTGGGCGCGCTGGCGACTCCTACACCGTAGTTGACCTGTTTGGGTCGTGGGCGCCGTCAAAAGGACCGCTCGAAAATGCTGTCTTCCGAGCCGGCATCGACAACATGTTTGACGAGCAATACACCATCTTCCCGAACGAGCTGCCGCAGCCGGGTCGGTCGTTCAAGGTATCTGCCACGTTCGAATTCTAAAGTTCAGGTCACACGCCAGAGGAAGGGGCGGGCCATCAAGGCTCGCCCTTTTTTCGTGATGGTGCGCAATCACCGTACGGTACTTTTTCGGGTCTTGCTATTTCTGATTGTTTCTGTCAGGTAATTGTCACCCAGCTGGAACACTTTCCCTGTCTTGCCCGGCAGAACTTTGATGCGAAGCGGTGCGAACGCTTCGAAAAGGAAAGCTGGTTCCAATGAACGATCTGATAAATTTGCTGCGCATGGATGATATGGCACGCCCTTATGGCTGCGGGTTACATCCCAAGTTGCGTGTCGCACTGGAGGCCGATGTGCGGTGGCCGAGCAAGGCCGCAGCGCCGGTGCCAACGGGCCCTGTTGACGCGCATCAGTTGCCTGAAAACGTGATTCCGCTGGCGGCCCGCTCAGCTTCCGTTGGAAAGAAACGCGCATGAAACTGCATGCGCTGTCTGCCGAAGGCACGGAATTTGATCTGGAGCATCTGGGTTTTGACGATTGCGAGCGCGGGTTGTTGGCCGTTGTGCGGTATTTTTTTCGCGCTCGTTCCGTGCCTGAACAGCAGACTTGGCAGGTTGCCTTTTCCGTCGCGGTTGAACGGTGGGGGCCGGATATTGGTCTGCCCATTGCCTTTGCCATGTCCAAACTGGTTCGGGCCATTGGCGATGTCCGCACGGACTTTGTCAGCAGCGATCCCTTTGACACACGTGCGCGCGAAAGCGTCACATTTGACGAGGCAGTCATGATGCGCATGCTGCACCATTTGCGCCGGGATCAGACGCCGGATGCCCGCGACGCGGTTGAGGTTTTGACCCGGGGCCTGATGGACCCTCATGTGATCCGGGCAGGGCTGGGGGTGGCCGCCCGGATTGGATGTGGTGCGCCAGGCCGACGGCGCCCCGAGCTGCGCGTGGTGTCCTAGGCCGTGCGGCGGCACCGGAAGCACAGCTTCCAATTGTTGTAGACGTCAATCCGGTCCAAGTCGCTGGGGAAATAGTCGGAAGGCCCTTCGACCGGGATCGGTGTTTGTGCCAGAAAGCGGCTGACAGACACCTCGAGCCCGGCGGACTGGAAGGCTTGGGTAATGTCCGCCACGCTGTGATTTGGCACCTCGATGTTCGAAAAGGATCTGATTTTGCTGCGCCAGTGCGACCAGAGCGGGTTGTTGGCGTGGCAGCATGTGATCGCGTCGTAGTGCCCACCAGGGGCCAGCACCGATATCACTTGACGTGCGTGGTCTGCGAGATCGTCGATCAGATAGATGACTTCGTGGCTGAAGGCGAGATCGAAGCCCTGACCTGCATCCGCGAGCGTTGGGGTGGCCATGTAAGTAAGCGGGCGGCTGCCTTTCGCCGCGTCCGCCATCGCGATCCGGTCGCGGGCCAGATCGACGCCCATGCCCGCCGCGAAGGGCATCGCGTCATAAAGCATCCGCAGAAAACCGCCCTGGTTGCAGCCGATGTCGAGCACGCGTTTGTCCGACAGGTCCGTCTGCGGAATACAGCGGATCATTTCGCGCCAGATCCAGGCATGTTCGTCTGTCATGCCATCTTCTTCTGCCGGGTCGGTGGACCAGGTGTCTATCAGGGCCGTCATGGCTTAGGCCTCTCCCTCTTCGAGTTGGCGCAGCAGGGCGCGGAAATTGGTGCGGGCGCTGCCGGGGTGGCGCACCTTTTTAACTGCGTAGAGGTTTGACAGGTCATTGCCCACTACAATCAGGCCCACCATACCCCAGTCGTAATGCGGCAGACAGAGATACCCATAGATGCCCGGCACGGTGAGGGTGACGGTGATCTCTTCGTCGATGCCGCCATTCCAGGGCGCGGCTCCGTCGGGGATCATTCCGCGTTTGGAGGCGGAGTTATGGCTGGGATCGGTGGCAAGGAAGGTCACGTTGTCGCCCGCCGCAACGTGCAGGATTGCGGGGTCGAATACGTTGACGATGTTGCTGTCATTGCAATCGGCGTTGAGCATCAGAATGGAGTGCTGGTCCTTGCCTGCTGCCGGAACAGGTGTCTTGGCGGCGGCGTAGGTGCTCGCGAGGGCGGCGAGGGAGACGGTGAAATTACGGCGCGTAAGCATGGACGACGAGATCCTTTTTGGGGCCGAAGGTGATGTGAATGTCGACGCCGTAGGTGGCGCCAATCTCGGGTTGGTGCAGGACCTGCGCGGGTGCACCTTCGGCCAGCACCCTGCCTTGGCGCAGTAGGATCAGGTGATCGGCAAAGCGGGCGGCGAGGTTCAGGTCGTGCAGGGCGACGATGCCAACGGCGTTGCGGTTCGCGATGGTCGCACGAATGCGGCTGAGCACGTCAAGCTGGTGGTGCAGGTCAAGCGCCGACGTAGGTTCGTCGAATAGGTACACGTCCGCCATGCGGATCAGGGCCTGCGCGACAGATACCATCTGGGCCTGGCCGCCTGACAAGTCGGAGATATACGCCTCGGACAGGTGGCCGATGCCGGCGCCGTGCAGCGCTTCGCCCACCGCGTCCATGTCTTCGGTCGTGACGCGCCAGCCAGAGAGGTTCTTGCGTGCCATCATAACCACGTCAAAGACGGTCAGGGCGGCGCTGGCGGCAAAGAATTGCGGCATGAAGCAAACGCGCTTGAGACGGGTGCGGACGGGCAGGGTGGCCAGATCGGTGTCACCGAGCGTCACGGTGCCCGCCGACGGGGTCAAAAGACCCGCAATCACCCGAAACAGGGTCGATTTGCCAGAGGCGTTTGGCCCGATCAGGGCCGTCAGCTCACCCGGTTGCAGGGGGTCAAAGGCGGCCCCTTGCAGGATGGGCCGCTTGTCATAGGCAAAGTCGAGGGCGGTGGCGGTCAGGGTCATTGCCAGTGCCTTTTGCGCTGGCTGAGGATCAGGCTGACAAAGAAGGGGATACCAATCAGCGAGGTGATCATGCCGATGGGGTAAACGATGCCGGGTGTGATCGCCTTGGACGCAATGGATGTACCCGAAAGGACCAGTGCCCCGGCCAGTGCGGACAGGGGCAGGAAGCCGCGCTGGTCCTCGCCCACGATCATGCGGGCGATGTGTGGGCCCACAAGGCCGACAAAGGCTATGGCCCCGACAAAGGACACGGCGACCGCCGAGAGGAGCGACACGCCTGCCAGCACCATCAGCCGCAAGAGCGAGACGTTGACTCCGAGGGCGGCGGCCTTGTCCTCGCCCATGCGCAGAGCGGTAAGCGCCCAAGAGCGGCTCAGGAAATAGGGCATGACCACAGCCAGCACGATCAGGCAGATGCCAACCTTTTCCCAAGTGGCGCGGGCGAGGGATCCAAGCTGCCAGAAGATCAGTTGCGCCAGTTGCAATTCGGATGCGCCGTATTGGAGGAAAGCCAGAAGCGCGTTGAAGGTGAACAGCATCGCGATGCCCACCAATATCATCGCCTCGGGTGTGACACCGCGCAGACGTGTAAATGCAAAGAGCGCCAGAGAGGCCAGCATAGAGACGACAAAGGCGTTTACCGTCACAAAGAGCCCGCCCACGCCAGGGATGACCGACAGGCCCAACACGATGGCCAAAGCGGCCCCAAAGGACGCGGCAGAGGACAAGCCCAGCGTAAATGGGTCTGCGAGCGGGTTGTTCAGGATCGTCTGCATTTCCGCGCCTGCGGAACCGAGCATCGCGCCGACGACAACCGCCATGAGGGCCACGGGCAGGCGCAGGTCCCAGATAATCACCTCTTCCCGCGTTGTGGCGACAGAGGGGTTCACGATGACATGGGCCACCCGCCAAAAGCTGAGGTCGGCAGGGCCCGTGATGACGTCAATGACAACGGTGGTGAACAGGGCAAACGCGGCAAGGGCAACAAGTGCTACACGCCGACCGGATCGGCGGCGATAGGCCGTGACGATGCCTTGCGCGGTGAGCGGGGGTGTTGTGTCTTTAGGCATGATGAAAGGTCCGCGGGCGCGTTGGGGCACGCCCGCGGGTGAAACCGTCAGTTGGCAGGCGCGGATGCGCTGAGCCAGAACTGGCCGGAATTGTCGTAAGGCATGAACTTGGCGTGCATACGGTCGAACGTGTCTTGCGGGTCGAGATCAGCAAAATCGTCGGGATAGAGCCATTTGGCGATCTGTTGTACCGCAATGAAGTGATAGGGCGAGTTGTAGAACTGGTGATAGATGGAGTGGTAGTTTCCATCCTGCACCGCCCGCAGATCGCGGAAGCCCGGGCGCATGGTAAGCGCGTCGATCTTTTCTGCGTTCACCGCCGCGTCACCTTCGTACCCTAGCAGGGTCGAGGTCACTTCGGGTTTGGCTTCGGCCCAGTTGGCCCCGGTGCCGATGATGTGGTCGGGGTCGGCGTCAATGATCCCTTCCATCGAAATGTCGACAGAATAGGCGTTGGCGAGTTTCGAAGCGTAGTTCGTTCCGCCTGCCAGTTCCACAAAGCGTCCGTAATTGTAGGGCCCAAAGGACCAGCAGCAGAAGTCATTCTGCCAGCCGGCGGCGTTTTCGACCACCACGAGCGGGCGCTCTTCGGCCGGGATCTGGTCCACCACGTTTGTGACTTTGCGCATTTCCGCGATGTAGAAATCGACAAACTCAAGCGCGCCCTGTTCCTCGCCCAGAAGGCGGCCCAGGATCAGAAGCGACGGCACCGTGTTTTCGGTGGCGTTGCGGCGGAAGTCGATGAAGACAACCGGCACGCCCGCCTTGTCCAGCTTTTCGATCAGCCCGGTTTCTTCGGCTTTGAAGAGGTTGCCCACGTCAAGCAGTACGAGGTCTGCGTTGGCTTCGAGCACCGCTTCGATGCTGAAATCCCCCGCATAGGGGTTGCCAAAGTTGATCATGCGTGCCGCGTCTTGAGGGAACGCCGTTTCGAATTTGCGGAAGGCGTCGGGATCGTAGAGGATCAGGTCGTCTTTCCAGCCGACCACCTTTTCAAACGGGTTGCCGTCTGAAATGGCGGCGATGGAATACATCATCCGGCCTTCGCCAAGGATGATTTTGTCTGGGGCTTCGGTCAGAGTGACTTCGCGCCCGGCGATGTCGGTAAGGGTCAGCGCTTCGGCATGGGCATCAGGGGCTGCTGCGAGCAGGGTCGCAGTTGCTGCTATAGCAGGGACGAAGCCGCTGACATTCGTATTGAACGTCATAGCGGTCTCCTGTTGGCTACCCAATGGTGGTAGCGTGATTTAGATTAAATTCCAAGTAAAATAATCAGGTTTTAACCTTGCGCGTAGGATCGGCGTTTTCACCCCTGATATTCGATATCACGCCCGACACACTTGCGCCGTTCGGCATCAAGACCATTGTGTTGACCGAAAGCTGCGGGCATATGTGCAGATATGGGCCCACTGATTGACGATGCGATGCGTCTGGACAAGGTGGTTTTCTTGAGGCTGGATAGGTTGGGGTTGGCACATTAGCTCAACAAGGCAGCAACTTTTGTCTACTGGAAGACTACTTCAGAGACTGCATTTAGCAAACAATTTCACATAAGACAGATTATGCGTTAGGTCAGTATTACTGACCTATAGGTAGGGGCTTCAGCCCTACTCACTCAAGTTTCGGCCCAAAGCCGCCGCTCGTAGCAGAACACGGATGCTGCGGTTGCTTGCAACTGCGGCATAGCTGTCGTTGCGGCGCAGCAAAAGCCGCCAATCCGGTCATTCGTGAGCTCTAGTGTAAGTGCGCCCTCCAGAGCTTCTGATTGCTCCCGTTTTGTTCAGCACGCTCTTTTCGCCGTGTTCCATAACGTCTGGATGACCAAGGATGTCATGCAAGGCATTCGCATCTTAGTCGCGCCAAGCCCTGAGCCAAAAGCGCCACGTTTCAATCATTTGTGGCGGCCATTTCCTTCACACCGATCTCAATGTGCCTCATATTGAGCGCCTCCCAAGCAGCCATACAAAGAACACCCCACCCACCAAGCCGGTTACGATGCCGATGGGCATGTCTTCTGGTGCCATAACGGTGCGCGCAGCAATATCGGCCCAAAGAAGGAAGATTGCGCCGATCAATGCTGATGCAGGCAGAACACGGGTGTAGTCGCCCCCCACCAGCATCCTCGCGATATGCGGAACCATCAGGCCGACAAACCCGATAATGCCCGAAAAAGCGACCATCACCCCCGTGATCAGGGCTCCAACCACAAAGACAATCAGTCTGAACCGTGCAACTGCTATTCCTAGCGTAGCGGCAGTTTCATCCCCAATTGTCATTGCATTCAACTGAGATGTCCGCGATGTCAGCCACGCGCCGCAAAGGATCAGGATCACGAGTGGGTAGATCAATTGATCCCACTGTGCGAGGCCAAGGCCGCCGAGCATCCAAAAGACGACAGTGTGGGTTGCGCGCGCGTCGCCAAGAAAAATCAGCCCGTTTGCTGCGGCCATAATGATGAATGAAACCGCAACCCCGGCAAGCACTAACCGGTCGGCACTGGAGGCATCGGCAAGGCGAGAGACCCCCAATACGATGAGCGTCGCAGCCAGTGAACCAAAGAATGCCAATAACGGCACGGTCAAAAGCCCAAGGAACAAACCGGAATGCAGCAGGGCAAAGATCGCACCAAACGCGCCGCCTGACGAGATGCCCAAAAGATGCGGATCGGCCAGTGGGTTGCGCGTGACAGCCTGCAGGCTGGCCCCCACAATAGCCAAACCTGCGCCAACCATCATCGCCAGAAGAGCGCGCGGGAAGCGTATATTCCAGACAATCGCTTCGCGACCTTGGCTCCATGTCTGTTCTACGAGTGCCGGAGACAGCTTATTGGCCAGGACCCCCCATACCGTACCCGCAGGAACCGAGACGGCCCCAACGGACACAGCAATGGACAAGGATGTAAGTAGCGCGACCAGCCCCCCAACCGCTAGGACTGACATGTTAACCAGTTTGGTGGGGGTTGTTTGCGCTGCTGCGTCGCTCATGGAGCAATTCGCCCAGAAGGCCTTTGCAAGCGTTTTGATCGCCTGAATGTTGCGCGGCCCTGGTGTGGCCTCAACATATTCCAGCGTGACGAAGCGGTCGTTCTTGACCGCTTCCAATTCGGCAAAGGCTGGGTTCGACATCATGAATTCGCGCTTCTCCTCGGCCGTGACTTCGCCATAGTTGACGATCACGATGACCTCCGGATTCTGCTCGACCACTTCTTCCCATGTCACGGTGCCCCAGCTTTTCTCGAAACCGTTCATCACGTTCGTTCCGCCCGCAGCTTCAATCAAGGCGGTTGGCATGGCATAAAGCCCGGCAGTGAAGGGCGCGTCCTCACCGCTGTCATAGACGAACGCCCGCACGGGCTCACCCGTTTTGAGGTCGGCACTGAATGCGGCAAGATCCGCTTTATACCCGTCGACCAAGGCCGCAGCCTTGTCGTCAACGTCAAAAATAGCACCAAGATTAATCAGGTCCGCATACATGTCGTCGATGCTAGCCTTCGCCTTGTTCATGATATGGGTGCAGCTTTCGGTCAGCTCGTACACTTTCACCCCGAATGGCGCGAGTGTTTCGGGCGTTACCTCACCGCCAACCTTCATGCCGTAATTCCATCCGGCAAAGAAGAAATCGGCATCGGCGCCGACGATAACTTCTTTGGACGGATACTTGGCCGAAAGTTCGGGCAATTCATCAACGCCTGCGCGCATATCTTCATCGAGCGTTTTCCAGCCGGAAATCCCTGTATACCCCACCATGCGGTCGGCCAGGCCAAGCACCAGCATCATTTCCGTGAGATTGACGTCATTAGAGACCGCGCGCTCAGGTGGTGCATCGAATGTTACGGTGCGGTTGCAGCTTTGAACGCTGGTGTCCGCCGCAGCCAGCCCTGTGCTCAGGCCGAGCGAAATGGCGCCAAGAACGAAGTGTTTCATGGTGTGTTTCCTTTGGTCTAAAGATGGAATGTCAGATGATGAATATCGCTGGGCGCGAGACGCTCTTGCCTGGCTGACACACAGAAGGCCTTCGAGACAGCGCCTTCGGTGAGAACGGTATCGGGGGAGCCAAAGCCAAGCGGTTGCCCGGCTTGCAACATCAACACGTCATCGCAGGTTGATGCGGCCATGTTGAGGTCGTGCAACGATGTGACGATGGTGAACGGCAGGTCGCGGATCAGGGCGAGGACCTCAAGTTGATGGCGAATGTCAAGGTGGTTCGTTGGCTCATCAAGGATCAGAAGGCGGGGCTCCTGTGCCAGAGCCCGGGCGACCATGACGCGCTGCCGTTCGCCGCCCGATAGTGTCCCTAATTGCCGATGTGCGAGCCCGCCCAGATCAAGATGATCTAGCGCGTCTTGTACGATAGCAGCATCGTTTGCACCCGACATCCCACCAAACCCTAATCGATGAGGCGTGCGTCCGAGCGCTACGATTTCGCGCACATTCAAAGCAAAATCAGTGGGTTGCTCTTGCAAGACCGCCGCAACCGATTGCGCAACCTTGCGGGCTGACATCGACCAAATGTCGACGCCATCGACCTTTACGCATCCTGCGGTTGGGGCGTTGAAGCGGTAGAGCAATCGCAGAAGTGTCGACTTGCCCGCCCCGTTAGGTCCAACCACGCCAAGCACACGGCCAGATGCCAGATCAAAGCTGACAGGATGTAAAACGCGCTGTTGGCTACGGGGTACAGACCAGCAAGCTCCCTCCACTTTCAGATGGGCCGCTGCGGAAGCTCCGTTTTGCGACTGATCCGGGTGATCGCTCTCCGATGGGAGCGGGGGTGTCACGAGATCTTTCATGTCGCTGGGTCGTTAGTCATGCCCGGATCCCCCCCCCGAAATGTAACGTTGTAACATTGCATCAAGTAATCGCAGCTGTTACATAACGTCAAGCGCAATCGGTTACAGGGGCGAGGCAGTGCAGAACAAGGCAAAGCGGGTCACTCATGCGGATCGTGTCTTGAATTTTCTCAAGCGGCAGCATCGACCGTTATCGGCCTATGACATACTCGATGGCCTGCGATCAGAAGGGGTCACGGCGTCTACAACCGTCTATCGCGCGCTGGATAAATTGCTTGATGCAGGTCAAGTGCACCGGATCGAATCCCTGAATGCATGGACGGTCTGCTGCGGGGGTCATGAACATGAAACCCCTGTTTTTGCGATATGCGATGATTGTGGCAACGTGACCGAGCACGTTGCCTCCGAATTCACACATAGCATAGCAAGCCTGTCCGAACGGACGGGCTTTGCACCCAATCACACAGTTCTTGAAATTCATGGCCGATGCAGCGATTGCAACACCGGTGTGACAGCCCATTGAAAGGATAAACAATGGACCAGACCACGCAGGTACCCGTAACCGTATTGACCGGTTTTCTCGGGGCTGGAAAAACCACGCTTCTCAACCGTATCCTAACGGAACGCCACGGCAAGAAATATGCGGTGATCGTCAATGAGTTTGGCGAAGAAGGTATCGACAATGACCTGGTTGTCGATGCCGATGAAGAAGTCTTTGAGATGAATAACGGCTGCATTTGCTGCACTGTGCGGGGCGATCTGATCCGCATCCTCAGCGGGTTGATGAAGCGCGCCGATCAACTCGATGCGATTATCGTTGAGACCACTGGTCTCGCCGATCCCGCCCCCGTCGCGCAGACTTTTTTCGTTGATCAGGATGTCGCGAGCCGCACCAAGCTTGATGCGATTGTGACCGTCGCGGATGCGGTGCATCTTGACGGCCAGCTTGGCGAACATCACGAGGCCGAAGAACAAGTCGCCTTTGCTGATGTCGTCCTCCTCAACAAGACGGATTTGGTTGAGGCCGTCGGGCTGGAACGGGTCGAGGCGCGGATACGCAAGATCAACCCGTACGCCAAGATAATCCGTACCGCGCATTGCACCGCGCCACTTGATGAGGTTGTCGGGCTGAACGCCTTCAGCCTTGATCGCGTGCTGGAGATCGAACCAGACTTTTTGACGTCAGATCATGATCACGACCATGATGACGATGTCACCAGCGTGTCTTTCACCTCAGAAACGCCGCTTGATCTGGGCAAGTTCGAAGCGTGGTTCGGGAAACTGTTGCAGACGCGTGGCCAGGATATTCTGCGCTCAAAAGGTATTCTCGATTTCGCGGGGAAAGAAGATCGCTACGTGTTTCAGGGCGTCCATATGTTGATGAGCGGCTCCGAAATGGGGCCGTGGCCGGACAGCAAGCCGCGCAACTCGCGCGTCGTATTTATCGGGCGCAATCTTGATACAATGGGCCTGCGCGAAGGATTTGAAGCGTGCAAGGCAGCGTAGCTACCGACGCGCCCGTTAAAACTGGCCTCAGCACGACAGAACTGGAACGGCGCGGCACGCGGTTCGCCTTTGGCGCGCCTGTTACAGGCGCCGTGACCGTCGGTGAAACGGTCGTCGTCAGTTTCGGTGACGGCATGTTGCGGTTTTTTCGCGCCGATCAAATGCCACAGGAGCTTCGCCTCCATGACGGCGTCGTTCTGGCCCTTGCCGCAGATGGGGACGGTCATGTCGTAACCGGGGGTGACGACGGGCAGTTCCTGCGAACATCTCTTGAAGGTGACATTGAACAGCTTGAGGATTTTGGCACCCGCTGGGTGGATTGCGTGGCCGCCAGCCATGGCCACCGGGCGTGTTCATCCGGGAAACAGGCACATGTCTGGACGGCCGGGCAAGACAAAGTGACCGTCTTTGAACATGCCAGCACGATCGGCGGGCTTGCCTTTGATGTCAAAGGCAAGCGTTTGGCCGTCGCATATTATGGTGGGGCCACCGTTTGGGCGCGCGAAAAGCGGTGGAAGTCATCAAAGCTCGTCTGGAAGGGGTTTCACGGCGACACATGCTTTAGCCCCGACGGCAAGTACCTGGTGACGTGCATGCAAGAAAACGCGCTTCACGCCTGGCGTTTACGGGATAAGGGCGACTTCGCCATGCCGGGCTACCCGTCGAAAATCAAAAGCCTGGCCTGGGTCGGCAACACACCGCACGTTGTGACCTCGGGCGCGGATGAAGCCATCGCCTGGCCGTTTGACGGCAAAGACGGACCTTTGGGGCGTAAACCTGTTTGCGTGGCATATAACGAAGACGAGCTCGTCACCTGTGTCCGTGCACTTCCCGAACAAGAGGCCGTTTTCGCCGGGTTTCGAGATGGCGCGGTTCTGTTGGCCGAGCTCGACGAGACCAAGAATGCCATCGTAATTTCTGGCTCAACCGGTGCTGAGGTCACAGCGATCATTGTCGCAGGGCTTTTTATCCTGGTCGGCGACGCCAAAGGCAATGTGCTGTGGGCTCCTCTATGGGAAGGAACCAGCTTTGCTCAACATATTTAACACTTCTAGCCCCGACCCCGAGGCAATCGCCCGCGTCAAAGCGCTGTTCAACTACGCGTTTGAGCTGCCGGAAGACACAATACTGAGCCTTGCTGAACTGCGTTGCCATGAACCGGATTGCCCACCGGTTGAGACGGTTATCACGGCGCGTGTTCAGGATGCCCCAACGCGCGACTGGCGTATTGGAAAGCCCATAGCAGAGATTGTCGAAGGGGATGTCGTCGCGCTTATCGAAGACTAAGCGGTCGCGGCACAAAACTTGAGCAAAACCTTGCAAAATGAGCCTTTTTTTGCGAGTAATCGGGTGCGCCCAGTCACTCCTTATGTGGACAGCCCGGCTAAACTCGCCGTGCTAGCACACGACGCCTCAGATGTGAGTGATCTGGTGACAAATAAGACAAATACTGACTTAACGCGGCTCGATGCATTGCCCCTCGACGCGTTTGAAAGAAGCCTGCTTCCATTGATCAGGCGCTTTGTTCGTACGTTTGAAAGCGGGGATGTCGTTGAATGCTGCCGCACCTTCGATCGCGCGGTCGAACAGTGGGGCGAGCCAATCGGGCTGAGCATCGCGCACTTGCTGCAAAAGCTGATTTTGGCAATTCATAAGAGCAGGAAATGCCCTTTGCAGTGTTTTTACCCTCGGCAAAGGTCCGACCATGGCTTCGTCAGTGAAGACGAGCGCATTCTCCTAACGATGCTGCATCATATGCGCCGAGATCAAACCGCACGCGCCCGCGACGCATTGGGGGCGTTGACAGGGAGCCGAATGAGCCCTGATTTAATCCGAGCTTCTTTGACATTTTCCAATCGCTACGCGGCTGATGTGGCCTTTCGCTCCGGCACCGCGCACGCGCAAACGCCGCTGCGTGTGGTGCGCTGAGCCCTTCTTGCGGCAAAATGGCATTCAGTTGGATCACCGCGTCGCGGGACTTGACTGTTTTACGCGGATTTCGAATAGCCACCATTGTATGCATCACTCTTTCTGCGAATGTCAGAGTGCTCCACGATCCTTTCGCGAGCCAGTCCTCTAAAGTCCTCTATTGATGAATAGCCCTTTCTCCGCAGGTAGTCGCTTAGGTCCTCTTTCAGTTCCTGAATGAGTTTAATGCCAATGCCGCCGCTGCCCTTTTCCTCCATCGCCGCTGTACAAACCTGCAAGTTACCAGCGCCATGTACGATAAAATTGAACGCTTCTCTGAAACCGCGGATGCCGCCGATGCCAGAAATGGGTTTGTCAGGGAACGCGCGCGAAATATCGGACACGCGCTGCAATGCTTGCGGCAGGATTGCCAGACCGCCCAAGCCCCCTGAAGTTACCAGCCCATCCACCTCAACTTCAAATTTCATCGTTTCGGGATCCATCAAAGGAAGGGACGGAAATGTATTGCACAGCGATATCGAGGACGCACCTGCCGCGTAGGCGGCAGCGGCCCCATCCACAAGCGCAGAGCTTGACGGCGTAAGCTTGACCCAAATCGGTACGTCAACTGCGCTGGTGACAGCCGCGAGGATGGCATGAATGATATCTTCGTCATTGGCAATGTTTGCGCCCATGTCCTTGCGATCCATGTGCGGGCAGGACAGATTTAGCTCCAGCGCATCGCACCCAACGTTCACGCAGGCCTTTGCCAGTTTGCGCCAATTGTCCATTTCCGCCTCACCGCCTGCACCTGCCATGATGGAGGCAATCAGCATCCGGCCAGGATAGGTGGTCTTGATCTCCTCAAGATCAGGCAGCCAAAGGTCCAGCGGCTGATCGGAAATCAGCTCCCAATTCCATGACGAATGAGAGACCGTGTCAGCCCGCTTCATTCGAGAAACATAAGGCTTCTCGTTACTTGTGCGTTGATAGATTGTCTTGGGGCCGGCGACATTTTCTACCGGGTGCAAGCCAATGGTCTTTGTCACGACGCCGCCCCAACCGGCTTCAAAGGCACGCAGAATTTTGCGTTTGCTTTCCGTTGGCGGCGCAGAGGCCAAAACGAAAGGATTAACAAACTCAAGGCCGGTAAAGTATGTCGTCAGATCACTGGGCATAGTTTCCTCCTGCATCGGATTTCATCAGATATTTTTTTACCAAAAGGTCAAGAAGTGTTGCGGAGCAACCGTAGCTGTAATCACCTTCGATGTCGCATTGATCGAATTACGAGCACCTCGACACAGTTGGGTGCATTCAGCGCATGTGGTAAGGCGCTTGTGCGGCGAATTGTGCACGTGCCCGACGGCCACCATAGGATGAGAAAGGCCCAAATGTTCAGCCCTCTCAAGAACAAAGACTATACCCGGCTCCTTTGTGCTCAACTCATTGCCTTGCTGGGCACTGGCCTGACAACGGTTGCCTTGGCGCTTTTGGCATTCCAGCTTGCCGATGAAGACGCTGGCCGTGTCCTAGGCACAGCGTTGGCAATCAAGATGGTGGCCTATGTTGTGCTGGCACCCGTTGCAGGTGGAATTGCACCGCTGGTGCCGCGCCGAGCCTATCTTATTGCGCTGGATCTGGCCCGCGCGGGTCTCGTGCTGTGCCTGCCTTTTGTGACCCAGATCTGGCAAATCTACGTACTAATTTTTCTGATGCAGGCCTGCTCGGCCGGCTTTACGCCAGTGTTTCAGGCTACAATCCCCGATATTCTGGAAAACGAAGAAGAGTACACCAAGGCCTTGTCGCTGTCCCGGCTTGCCTATGACGTTGAAAGCCTTGTCAGTCCCGCCCTTGCCGGGGCTGCATTATTGGTCATGGGGTTCAGCGGTCTGTTCGTTGCAAACGGATTTGCGTTCCTCGCCTCGGCCTTGCTTGTGTTTTGCGTGCGATTGCCATCGGCAAAGCCGGTGTCAACCGAGGTCACTTGGCGCGACCGCATCACCTTTGGGGCGCGCGCCTATCTTGCAACGCCACGCCTGCGCGGCTTGTTTGCGATGTCCATGGCCGTTTCGGCTGCGGGATCGATGGTCATTGTCAACACGGTGGTCTACGTACGCAGCACACTGGGCCTGGAGGATGCTTGGACCGCCGCCCTTTTGGCTGCATTCGGCGCAGGCTCCATGGCGGCCGCATTGTGTTTGCCGAAGGTTCTTGCCCAAGTGGCAGAGAAGCCGGTTGCCATGGGCGCTGGGGTTCTGATGGCTTGGGCTTTGGCTGCTGGGCTTTTGATGCCAGGGTTCGTGGTCGTGTCCCTGCTTTGGTTCTGTATTGGCGTGGGGTATTCGACCGTATTGGTTCTGGCAGGCCGGTTGCTGCAAAGATCAGCCTCGAAAGAGGATCGCCCCGCCTATTTTGCGGCTCAGTTCGCGCTGTCGCACGCCTGTTGGTTAGTGACATACCCTCTTGCTGGATGGCTTGGCAGTGCATTTGGTCTTCAGACCGCTTTCCTCGGTTTGTCTGTCCTAGTGACCCTTTCGGTGACAGCAGGCTATTTCGTGTGGCCCGGCAATGATTTGTGGGAGCTGGAACACAACCATCCCGCACAAGATCATGCCCATTTGCATGTCCATGACGCACATCACCAGCACGACCATGAAGGATGGGAAGGACCCGAGCCGCACAGCCATCCGCATCATCATACCGCAATGCGGCATCGCCATGACTTTGTCATTGATTTCCACCACGCCCGGTGGCCTAATTTGCCGGGATAACCCGGTCGATCTGACCCGGAACTTAAGGGTGCGGATATGACGACACGAGCCGAGATTGCGGTGTTTGAGGCAGGCCATATCGACGGTGCGCTATTGCTCTCTCAGGCGGCAGGTTGGTCGCATGGGAGGCGTGACTGGAAGATGCTCCTGCGGCTTTCAACCGGTTGCATTGCCCTAAATGAAGGACAGGTTGTCGGCACAGGCTTTCGAACGGATTTTGGTGCCGAACTTTCCGCCTTATCTATGATTATCGTCTCCGAAGCGATGCGCAGCCAGGGTCTTGGTTGCAGATTGATGACCAACTTGATGCAGCCGGGGGATGCGCGCGCCTATCGCCTGATCGCCACCCGGACGGGCCGCCCCCTGTACGAGAAACTGGGGTTTGAGGAGGTCGATCAGATCCTCACATTGCGCGGGCCGATGCGCGGCGTGCCTCAAGCCACGATTGCTCAGGCTGGCACGGCGCGAGACCGTGACGCTCTGGCACTTTTAGAAAGCGCGTCCTATGGGGGTGATCGTACGGCGCTCGTGGACTGGCTGCTGTCACATGCAAAGCTTGCGGTCATTCGTGATGAAGGCGCGGTGAAAGGCTATGCTGCGATGCGCCCCTTTGCGCAGGGCCATGTGATTGGCCCGGTAGTGTCGCAGACCGTGGAGGATGCGCAGGCATTGATCACCCAATTGGTGCAAGACAGCGACGGTGATTTCGTTCGAATTGACGTCACAAGGGCAAGTGGGCTGGCGCCCTGGTTGCAGACGCTGGGGCTAGAGCTTGTTGATGCGCCACCGGTCATGCAGCGTGGGGTGTCCGCCCTAGGTGCGGATCGAAAAGCAGCCTTTAGTCAGGCACTGGGGTAGGTAGATATCCGAACCGGGTCGCGGGGCGCAGGGTGTGGCTTCAAAGGCCAATCCAGTACAACCCGGCGATGGTAAACCCGCCGATGAACGCCGTCTCTATCACCAAAAGTCCAATGGCCGCTGGTCCCACGTCGATCACGTCTTTTAGAGAGGTTTTCAAGCCAACCGCAGCAATTGCGGTCAAGAGCGCCCACCGCGATAGCTCTGTTGACAGCGCTATCAAGGAGGCGGGAATGACACCAAACGAATTGAGCGCGACGAGGACGACAAAGGCCAACACGAAAGATGGCATAATCGCAGGCCGTTCGCTGACACCCGTCGCACTGACGTAGCGACGGATGATCAATGAGGCGACCAGAATAATGGGGGCCAGCATGGCGACCCTGATCAGCTTCACAACGGTGGCGACCTCACCGGTTTCCGCGGACATGGAAAATCCAGCCCCCACAACCTGAGCGACATCATGGATGGTGGCCCCTATAAAGACACCGGCAAAGGAGGCGTCCAACGCCATCAGATCTGCCAAAATCGGATAAAGGATCATCGCGATGGTCGACAGCAATGTTACGCCTACGACGGTAAAGACCAGCCGCTCTTCGGACCGGTCATCCTTTGGCAAAATGGCCGAGATCGCCATCGCCGCCGATGCGCCGCAAATCGCAACAGAGCCTGCAGACAAAAACGCGAACCGCTCGCGGTATCCGAAAAGCCGCGACACCGCCATGCCAAACCCGATGGTAGCAATGACGCCCACGACCACCAGACTGACGACCGACCAGCCCAGATCGGCGGCCATTTCAAAGCTGATCCGTGTGCCTAGTAAGGCGACGCCAAAGCGCAGAACGGTCTTGGCTGAAAGCGCGATGCCATCTGCGCAGCGTGGTTCGTCGGACAGGAAATTCAACGCAATCCCGAACAGCAACGCCATCAGCATTGCTGGGGCGCCGTAGTGTTCAGAGATGAACTGCGCCGAGATCGCGATCAGCCCGGAGATCAGCAGACCGGGGAAGATACGCTTTGCAAAATCAATGCGCAGCACGTCAGCTATTACCCTCATTGGCTGGCGCGATGAGCAGTGCGTTTTGTAAAACATCACCAAGGGGGCAGCAGCCTGCGCCTACACTTTCTGCTGGACAGCAGTTGTTCATGAACAGTCTGTCGCTGGAAAAGGGCGCGGGACTGCAGTTTGGAGCAACAATAAAGGCATATGGAAAATCGTTCATTAATACCTGAGCCCGTTTCCGCCGAAGCCAGGCAAAAGCTAGTTGACCACCTTAAGCTTTGGCCGACTGACCCGTGCGGGTGTTCCATCAAGCATCGCAGAAAGTGCCAACCCATGTCTGACAAAACCTGGGTCAATGCGCCCTTGATGTAGCTTGGCAATCATATCGCGGGCGTTTTCAACGTCGTCCCCGCGCATGTAGATCAACAAGGTCAAGACAACCTGCTCATCCGAAGTCAGTGCGTCACGTTCGTCTATGTCCAACGGATCGTTGAAATGCAGCGGGCTCTGACAGCATCGCATCAGGTCATAGACAAATTTCTGCGTAGCTTGAGCAATAGCAAGGCCACGGTCTTGCCCCCAAGTACCGACAGCAGTTTCAAATGCGTGCCGCCAACCATGTGAAGAAGGTTCGTGCAATGCCAGATGGAAGTATCGCAGAACAGGCAGCAGCCCTTTTGACGTCTGATCAAGCTCTGTCATGCTGTGTTGACCGGTTGAAGCCTGTGAGATCATGCTGCACCCCTGTTCTGGGCATATGTCCTCAAGTCGAGGACTTTTTCTACAGCAGTCGTTTCATCCAGCGCAGCAATAGGCCCGGATGATTTCGCTCGAAAAACAAGCTCTGCCTCAATTGCGGCACGCAGCTGCGGGTATAGGGCGCTTCCGAACCTGGAGACCAAACGATCTGCAGAAAGCAAGTCAATGAAGGCGCGGGACATATTGTGCCTCCCCTTGTTCAGCGCGATGTCCCGAAACTATCGGCGGCAAGGCACTCGACAAGCTTTGGAAACATTCCTCTGGAAGGCTGATGTCGTTGCCTTCGCAAAGGAGCATGAGTTCGGTTGTCATGGCACCGGGCTTGCCCCTGCGCGCGTTGGTGATTGCCGCCATAAAGCGACGTTCATTCTCAGTCACGATCTCACTGCAAACGGCGCACTCGGGTGCGTTAAAGCAGAAGGTCGACTTGCGTGATGAGCGCATCGCTTGCAGAGCGAACAGCAATCGCTGCATCACGACTGCACCTTCGTCGGCGCCGAAGTGGCAAGCCGCGCAATGAAAGGCCCTCAGCCAGCTTTGCGACGGTGGCATGGCAAAAGATTCCATGAAGTAGCGCGTCAGTGTCAGAAGCACATCCTCATCCGGATCAAATCCGGCGGAGCTTCGCGCAATTTCGTTTGGTTCAATCTGTCGGGGACAGTTTTGATCGGACGTCACTTTTGCCATGTGAGCAACCTCTTTTTGCGGAAGATCCTCGTCTGGCAAAAGCATGTGCTGCGCTGGATGAGTTAATGAAGACAATCAATTCCTGACATTTTTAATCAACTATGGCAAGTTGGTAAATTGACACTTAAAGTGATGGGAAAAGATGACATAGCAAGATGGCTCAGCTGCATTGGTTTGATGCGTCTAGTCTCGATCCGTTCATAGTCTTCGCCAGCTTTGACTGCCAGCGACCCTCCCTCAAAAACGCAGGCCGATTCATGACCTCTCCAGAACTTCCTTTTGTTGCAAAGGCCGACCTGCCTGGCGTCGCCTTTTCCGCTATGCGGCAGATGCTTCTATCCCAAGCGAAAGCTGCGGACCTCCAGGTGATTGAAGATGCCCACCGGACTCTGCGCGTTCAGACAGCCCATGGAATCATTGGATTGCGACCCGGTAACACGACTGAAGTCGCGGGTATGGTGGCAGCCGCCGACGAACGCTGGCTGTTTGTGATGAAGACTGCGGTGGTGGACCAGATGCGCCATGTCATGCCGAATGTGGCCGAGCAAATGCGGTGGTCGAACGGGCCTGCAGAAGGGTCTTTGCCGCCCAATTTCATGTTTATGCAGGTGCGTGATGTTGTAGCGCTTGGGCCCGACTTCCTGCGAGTGACTTTGCAAGGCGAAGACGTCTCGCGCCACGGTGACGCGGCAATCCATTTTCGCCTTGTGCAACCGCCAGAGGGAGCGGATGCAATTTGGCCCAGTGTTGCCGCCAACGGGTCCATAAGCTGGCCTGAGGGGCCGGGTGCGCCGCATCGGCCTGTTTACACAACGCGCTATGTGGACCCTTCGGCAGGCACCCTGGTGACTGACGTTTATGTGCATGAGGGCGGAAGAACCACCACATGGGCGCAGCAATTTATGGCTGGGGACCGCGCCCGCCGGGTGATTGGTGTCATTGGTCCGTCAGGCGGTGGATTGATGGAGGCCGATCAGGTCCTTATGGCTGCGGATGAAACAGGCTTTCCGGCGGCGGCGCGCATTTTGGAAGGCTTGCCAACCCATACAAAAGGTGAGGTGTTTCTTGAAGCCGCAAACGGTGCTGCCTGTGCCTATCCGGTTTCAGCGCCAAAGGGTGTCATTCTCAAATGGTTGGCGCGGTCTGGCGGGGATTGCCTCGCCGGTGCGGCCCTCGCGGCATTACCACGGCACGGCGGCTCCAAGATTTGGTTCGCCGGTGAACGTGGCCAGGCCACAAAGCTGCGCGAAGCAGCCAAGGTGGGCGGCCACGCACCGGGTGATTTGCGGATTTCAGGGTTTTGGACCCAACCGGATGGTCGTTAGGCCGGACCCTCTTGCCGGATCATCTGAAACATGACTTTCCACTTTGTATAGGCGTCTAACCGATCCTGATCCGTAGGAAAGCACTCCTCCTTCAGGCGCCATCATGCCAAGCATCCGATCAGAGTTGCCGACGTCCAGATGTCTGCAGGCAGAAGAGGGCAAATAGATGAGACAGGAGTGGTTTAAATGACAATGCTCAGTATTGGAGCAAAGGTTATTTCACGAAGGCTGATTTCAGATGTCACGAAAACGCATTACGCACCTATTGCGAAGGTCCCTTTTCCACCCTCGCTGCATTTCGCTAATATCAGGATGTGTGCAGGGTTGCCTTTCGTGTCGAGAATGGTAATGACGGCTAATTTCACGATGTGTAAGTTCAGCATCTGATATATGTTGCGATGTGCATGAATAGCCGCATCGGACGCTGCAAGGCGGCATCAAATTTTTCGCTCTCACCGCAATTTTTGTGCTGCGGGCACGCGCAGCCAGAAATTCAAATTTACAGATTGGGCTTACGCTGACATCCGCCGCGCCTAGCTCCGAGGTCACCCCGAAGCTCTAAACTGTCCCTTCGCCCTGCATTGTAAAGGTGTTTGCGACATCCATTACAAAGTGGGATATGTTCAGCTAGCCACAACAACCATTGGTGCATTTCTGGGTCGACGCTGGCGTCAGATCTTCTTCGTTGATATCGAACTCTCCGGTCAGTGTGGGGAGCGGAACCTGAAGCGCATTCGACAATCGTTCAAGGACCGTTACGTCCAGCATGGACGCCGCAGACGTTTCTATTTTGGTCAATTGTAGTTCCGTCAAACCAGAGAGCTTGGCGAGTTTGCGCCTTCCAATTTTTCGAGCCTTTCGAACTGTCTTAATCCGAACGGGTTCAATAGCGATATCTGTCATGTTCTAGGTCTTTGGGCATCCGCAGCTAGAACCGCAATCGCAGTCGGTACAGGTGCATTGGTCACCACAACAGCACTTTCCATCTGTTGGCTCGCTTTGCGAACAGTTGCACTCTGGAGCACATTGGTCGCAGGCGCACTTGTCAATGTCGGGCATAATCGCTTCCCTTTCCCGTCTAAACCAAGCAGCGATTAAGCCGCTGAACTGTATGACAACATATGTGCTGAAACAGGTAATTGAAAGAGCAACCATGCGTGATGGTTACAGCGTTGTCACTAGTGGGATGTACCGGCTGCTTCACCCAGCAGGTTAGGCTTGGCCTGTATTGCTAAAAGGACGGATAGCCGCAATTGTTCGGTTTACCACCGACACGGATGTCGGTGTCATCAATATGCCAATCGACGCCAGTCCGGCGTAGATGATTCTCCGTTCGTATGATAACTTCCCGGTCAAATTAGAGCGCCCAGCAATGAAAAACTGATCGATCGACGCCAAGCCATCGTTCAGCGAGCAGATACACCACATCCCGATCAGAAAGTGGATACCATAGATACCACCGCATATCGGAAAGCGATGGTGCTTGAACGGCAATCTACGCGGCATCACCAACGTCACACATATGAGCGTGGCTAGATAGCCCGATTTATGCAACGGTCCCACTTTGGATGACTGTTCGAATTTCTGGGACCACTTCACAACTTTTGCCCGAGGCCGTACAAGGTCCTTCTGCGCTGTTGGTCCAGCTGCAGGTTGCATCTTTTGCGTAAAGTTATGGTTGGAAGCGCAGCTCCTTGATGTCGCCAGTGATCACACACATTCTTTCCAGTGCCGCAAGGAGTGGCTCTGTGTCACCCCCGCAGCACAGCAAAAGAGCCGCCGATTGCAATTGCTGCAGTGCACCCGATCGCATGTGACGCAGAACTTGCAGCAAATACTGTTCTTCGCGTGTCACTGCGTGTTCTGCCAGCGGATCATCAGCGCGGTAGTAGCTGAAAGAGTTTCCCCGGGTTTTTAGTGCCGTCACGACCAAAGAGATCGCGTGCGCAATGGTTGCACCAAATGGTGGCGGAAACTGCTGTTCGGCGACAAGAAATGCCTGCATCCAGCATTGCGTGTCTGGGTTTTCGTACGTCTCAAAGAAATGACGGGCCACGCAGAGAAAATCCTGCTCGAAACTTTCTAGAGCCAGATTTTTTCTCTCGGCGATACCCGGATCACAGAAGAAAATTTTGGAGTTCGCGCTGCCGGTCATCTCGCCATGTTCCTTTCTGCAAAAGAGCAGTCAATGCCTGGCGAGCGGGTCCGCTTGGTTCCTTTTAAGTGCATTTTTTGATAGCCTTTTGTCAAGGAGGCGCAGTGGCCTTGCCTAAATGTGCCTGACCTGCTTGGATCAACCGGCCAGGATAAATCCCAGCTCCAGCCCAGTAGCCAAGGAGCCGCGCAATGTCCGCATCATCTGATACAATTCTCGACATTCGAAACCTCACCATTTCTCTGCCGCGTGGCGCAGACCGCAAGTATGCAGTCGAGAATGTGAACCTGTCCATCAAGCGTGGAGAGATTTTATGCATCGTAGGCGAGTCTGGATCCGGAAAGTCCGTTATGACATCCGCCATTATGAATGACGTTCCGGGACGGCTTGAGATCACTTCGGGTGAGGTGGTGTTTGACGGCCAGAACGTTCTGCAGATGTCGAACGCTGAACTAAACGGGCTGCGCGGGGCAAGCATTTCTATGAGCTTTCAAGAACCAATGGCCGCGATGATTCCTTCCATCTAGATCGGTGCACAGGTCGACGAAGTGTTCGCCTTGCACCGCGCCGATATCTCAGCCGCTGATCGCAAGTCGGAAACGCTCAGGTTGCTGGAACAGATGAAATTGCCGACGCCGCCGCGCATCTATGACAGCTATCCGCATCAGGTATCGGGTGGTCAGTGTCAGCGCATCGTGATCGCCATGGCATTGGCATGCAAACCCGATGTGCTCATTGCCGATGAACCTACAACCGCGCTTGATGTAACCACACAAGCGGAGATCCTGCGCCTGATCAATGACCTCAAGGACGTTTATGATAACGCGACGATCTTTATCACCCATGACTTTGGTGTGGTGGCAGATGTCGCGGACCGCGTGGCTGTCATGTGTTGGGGCAAAGTGATCGAGGAGGGCCCGAAAGAGCAGATCCTGATGCACCCCAAAGACCCCTATACCCAGCTGTTGGTCGACGCGATGCCGCTGCTTGAGACCACGCGCGCACCGGATGAAAGCCGCAACGACCCACCGGTGGTCGACGTCAAGGGCCTGCACAAGATTTACCAGACCGGCTCGCGCGAAATCCATGCCCTCAACGATGCGCAATTTGTGCTGCGGGCGGGAGAAACGCTGGGCGTGGTGGGCGAGTCCGGGTCCGGCAAGTCCACACTCGCCAAAACACTCATACGACTGGAAGAAGCGACCGAAGGCGCGATCATCATCAAGGAGGATGATTTTCTGGGCTTGACCGGCGATGATCTGGTGCAGGCGCGCAAGAATATCCAGATGATCTTTCAGGATCCATACGGGTCGCTCAACCCGTCGCAATCCGTTGGTTTCATGGTGACGCGTGGCCTGCATTTGCAAGGGATGAACCAGTCAGAGGCACGAGCCCGCGCCCTGGAACTGCTGAACCAGGTCGGCCTTGGCGAAGCGGCATACAAACGCAAGCCGCGCAACTTTTCCGGCGGCCAGCGTCAGCGTATCGGCATCGCGCGTGCGCTGGCGATGGAGCCGGATGTGGTGATCGCAGACGAAAGTGTGTCCGCCTTGGATCTGTCCGTGCAAAAGCAAGTGCTCAGACTGATGAACGACCTTCAGGACAAGTACAAAATGGCCATCATATTCATCACCCATGACTTACGCGTTGCAGCGCAGATTTCAGATTACATCACAGTCATGGAAAAAGGCGTTATGGTCGAATTCGGGCCAGCTGATCAGGTCTTTAACGCACCCAAGCACCCCTACACCCAAAAACTGCTTGAAGCGGCGCCAGGTCGTGATTGGCACCCGCCCCGTTTGAGCTGCGAAAAGGCGGACAAGATCGCGGCAGGCATCCAGCGCGGATAGCACTGGATGCGGAAGGGAAGCAACGTCAGGAGCCGTCCTGAGAGGCCGCAATGAAGGAGTCAGGTGTCGGGTCCTGGGCCTCTTTTGACTCCTCGGGCAACAATGTGCCCAGTAGATAGACGGCATATATGAAAAGGACGGGCCCGAAGAACACCGTACCTCCCACAACCACGCCCCGCGCCATTTGGCCAGCGATATCAAACAGCAGGAAGGTACGGCGTTCCTCCACAGTTGTGTCATCTTTGTCAATGACGTGTTTGGTCATATCCTTACCTCCCTAGTCCAGTGGCGCATAGCCGTGGTTCTGTGCCCAGACATACCAGTTATCGACTACTGTACCGGTCAACAGAATGCCGATGCCACCCGTGATGGGGCACAAAATGGCAAACCACCAGGCCCAACGGTGAATACCCTCCATCGTGGCGTTGAACCCCATGGTCCACCGCCAGAACAGAGCCGCCCGTTCAGAGGCGGTGCCCCGGTCAGCAATCTGTTCCAACTCCCGATCTCCGCCATATCGTGATACGGCTAGGATAGTGGCACCGTGCATCGCAAACAGCAGCGTGGCCCCATACAGGAAGACAATCGAGAGCGCGTGGAATGGGTTGTAGAACAGATTGCCATACAGAACCGAAAAGTTCATCGTCCAGTCCAGATGACTGAAGATCCCGTAGGGTACAGCCTCGGACCAACTGCCCATCAGCACGGGTCGGATCAGTCCCAACACCAAAAACAGCCAGATTGCAGCGCCAAAGGCCCAGAAAACATGCTTGCCCATCTTTTGCTGTCGCGCCAGGGCATAGGACCGCGCCCACCAGGCCATGACAGATACCAAAAGGAAGATGCTGGCAATCAACCACATGCCCCCTTCGTTGAGCGGAGGCATGCTGAGCCCATGTTCTGGTGCGGGCGGCTCAAGCGAAAACCAGAACAGATCGCGCAGGAACACACCGGGGTTGTAACCCGCCTGCGCCCAGTAACTGGCACCGACCATCAGAAACCAAATGGCTCCTGTGGCCAAAGACACTACGCCAAAGCTGCCTAGGTAAAGAGGACCAAGTTGCGCATTGCCGAACCATCCCAGAAATGTGGAAAACCGTGTGGATTTTGTGCGTTCAGTCAGATCTGCATCTTCAATCATGCCCATCTCGGGCCGGCCCTGAACCTGCACTTGCGTGAAAATATTCTGATACTCAGCCATTGACGCCTCCTTCAAGGTCAATCCAGAACGGCAGATCGACATACCAATACCACCAGTTCGCCCAGGCATCGAACCAGACGGTGCCCGAGATCACGATGCAAACCGCCGACCAGAAACCTGCGTTCAGTGCCAGCAAAAGACCGAGGCGGTGAATGCCCAGTGGCCCGATGGAATAGCCGATGAAGTCTCGAAAGAACGTGTCTTCGTGTTCGGGGCTGCGCATGTCTTCGCCGTTTTCCGGGTTTGCGGCTGACAGGATGAGTGAACCGTGCAACGCAAGTGCGAGCGTGGTGGTGAAAAAGCATGTCACCGCTATCATATGCGCCGGGTTGTAGTGGAAGTTACCATAGGCGTATCCGACATTGTTCACCCAATCGAGGTGGCTCCAGATACCATAGGGAAAGCCGTGGCCCCATGCGCCCATAAGTACGGGCCGGATAACAACCAGTGTGGTGTAGGCGAAGATGGCAAACGCAAAAGCCACCGGGACGTGATACCCGATGCCCAGTTTTCGCGAGATTTCAACCTCGCGCAGGGCCCAGCTGATAAACGCGCCGTGCGCGCATATCGTGATCAACTGCCACAACCCACCCTTGAGCAAAGGCGCGACACCGAGGCCGACCTCAAGGTCTGGAGGCTCGATGGAGATAAGCCAAGGGTTCCAAGTGTCACCCATTGCGGCCCCGTAGAATATCAGAAATGTCCCCAACAGCGCGAAAAAGGCCGTCGTCACGCCAAAAAAACCGACGTAAAAGGGGCCGACCCAGAAGTCGAACAAATCGCCTCCGACCAGCGTGCCGCCGCGGACCCGGTACTTTCGTTCAAACGAGAGCAATGCCATCGTTTCCTCCCTTCTGGCGCGGCTGCGCCATCACAGTTTGGGCGAAGTCGCCCCAGCATTAGCTTCAACGCGCCCGGCCAAACGCAGTGCGCGCGTGACTGGCCGGGCAACGCCCAAGGCATGGCTTCAGGCGCGGAGAGCCTCAAGCGACTTGGAGAGATGAACTTGCAAGACAGCTGGTTCTGAACGCGGATTTACGCCTTCAATCAAACGCACGCTGTGTCGCACCGCTTCAAAGCAGGGCTTGCCTTCCTGCTTGGCCACGTCTCAGACTGCGGAGACGGTCGTTGACGCGGAACGCAATGGCGCAAACATGGCGTTTGACGCCGATAAGAATATTAGGTCGACTGTTTATGTCAAATAAAACTTACACCGAGTGTCCATTTTAATTTACACTTAGTTCGCTTCCATGTGCAGCAAAGCAGCAAATGCGGCCACATTGTCCGTGCCAAAGCTGTTCAGTTCTGTTTCGCGATGTGTTGCCGGATCGAAAATAGTTATCCTATTGTCGCCGCGTTTTCGCAGATGCACCGGGCCATCTGCCCCAATGCCGTGCTTCAGCCGCTCACGCTCCAGAACCCGCATGATAGTGGAAATGAAAACTGCGTCGCCTGCTGCAAACTGAGCTATGATAACGCCCTTCTGATCCGTCACCTGTGCCGCGCCACCCAAAGTGCTATCAATGTGAAGGATGCGCTCGTGGCTAATCGCAGCTTCGACCGGGCGCGCGTCCAGAGGTCGATCTGTCAACCTTGCCCAAGCCACCAAGGCCAGAATGCACACGAGCACCAGTCCGACCAGCGCCATTGGACGGCCAGAGCCTGCTCCGATTTGCGACCGAAGGGGAATGTTTCGTTTTTGCTCGAACAAGGTTCAATGATCTCCCTGGGGCGGCAAACTAGTGACAGGCGGTCTCTGTGTGGGTGCTGAAATCCATGTCGGGATGTTGCAGCATACCCGCCGCTTGGCGCCAATGTGCGGCGATGCAAAGGTCCTGCATGACGCCGTGCATTCCTCTGGCGTAAAGATGTGACACCGTGATTGCAGCGACAACCGACCCATCATTCGCGGCAATACCAAGCCACCTGAATGCATCGTTCCGGTCCGACTCAGACCGGGAAACGGCCATTAGATGTGCGCCATAAAAGGCCGCGGCGTCGATATTTCCAAGTTCGGCGCTGCGCGCAATGTATGTCAGTCCAAGCTGCTCGCCATCCTTACCGTCGGAACTCGCAATGAGCATGTTGCCCAGAGTGTACATTGCATCTGCGTTTTGTTGTTTTACGGCACGGGCAAGCAGCCGAATGCCCTGTTTGTGTTGTTCAGTTGAACATTCGGGTTGGACAAGTTTATGTCCAAGATACGCCATTGCCGCCGCATCACCGGCGCGCACTTGTCGTTCAACAAGATGATTGGACAAGGCACTTCCACAATTGGGACTTTCCGTTTCGGCGACAGCTTGTTCAGCGACAAAACATCCCAAAATCGCGGCCAAGACACCCGCTACCGACAACTTTGCAAAATACCTGAGCATAACAGTAGACTTTAGGGTGATTCACTCTATCGTGCAACAGCGGCCAGGACAGATCACGCGTGTCGACCCAGCTTGAACATCATTTTCGGAGATCAAGCCTATGACACAGAATACAGACCGTCGTAAATTTTTGGTGGCGACAGCTGCCGTTACACTCTTGCCAGCTCTGCCATCCTTTGCGCAAAGCGACGAGCAAGCAGTCGTCGAAATGCTCACCAAACATCCGACCGACAGCAAATTACGAAACGTGTTTTTCCCACGCATCACGTCGGTGCAGGCAGGGCAGACGGTGTTGTTCAAAGCCACGGATCGCAGCCACAATAGCGCGTCTATCGATGGTATGATCCCGGATGCGGCGGAAGAGTGGGATGGTCGGATCAACGAGGACGTCGAAGTGACTTTTGATGTGCCCGGTGTCTACGGCTACAAATGTACACCGCATGCCGCAACCGGAATGGTCGCACTTATCGTTGTCGAAGGCGAAGGGAAGCTCGACAACCTCGAAGCAGCGCAGGGCGTGCGCCAACGCGGTCGCGCGAAAAAGGTGTTCGAGGAAATCTGGGAAGAAGCCGCTGAATTGGGCCTCCTTGAAGCGACCTCCACATAGCGACGATGCGAAAGCACGGCGTATTCAGTTGGATAATCGGTGTCCTGCTGCCCTTGATGTTTGGCGTCGTGGCGGCACGCGCGGACTCACTCACCATCATTTTGGACCGGTCGACCAACAGCAGCGAACTCTATGTCGCGGGTCCGGCTGAAACGCTGCTCGCACTGTTCGATGTCGATCGCGCCGTAATCCCCATGCAAGATGGTGTGGTTGATTATAGTGCGTTTGCCCTGGGAACATGGGGCATTGGCGATGCACTGTTGCAGAATACGCGCGTCACTTTCGACAATGCCCCATCGGGCTTCGAGGCCATGTCTTTTATGCTGCATCCGTCTGAGGATGCGCTGCCGCTGCAAACGCCCTTTGATGCAAATATGGCCATCGGCATCTGTAGTGCCCTGTCTTCGCCCGAACGGTATGCCTTGGAGGAAATGACAGGTTATGTTGGGTACTTCTCTGACCAAACGTCCTCCGCGAGTACAATTGAAGTGGTCTTGCCGAGTGTTTCGCGAACGTCACTGAACATTAGTGTCGTTGACTATATGCAAGGCGGGGCATTGACCTTCGTACGGCGGTTTGAGCCCGGTGAGCCAATTCGGTTTGTGATCCCGCCGCCAGGCAATAGTTTCAGGCTTAACATACCTCTAGTCCTACTTGCCTTGGTTTCTGTCTTCGCCGCAGCATGGAAAATTAATCATCGGAGTTTTGTCGAGCACTGCCTTAGGCAATTGTTTGCAAAACACCATGGGCGCAAGGCCCAGCCGACGTCTTGTTCAGAATAGCATGGCAGAAACGCATGAATAGGCGCGCTTTAAAGCCATCGACACACAGGATGTGGGTGATCTGGTGAATTACAAATCCGATACAAACCCGACGCTGCTCGATGCCCTGCCCTTCGACGACTTTGAAAAAAGCCTGCTTCCCCTCGTCAGACATTTCGTGGGAACGCTTGAGACGGGGGATGCGATTGAGTGTTGCCACATCTATGATCGCGCGATCCAAACGTGGGGCGATCCAGTGGGGCTGAGCATCGCGCACATACTGCAAAAGCTGATTCTAGCGCTCAAGAGGTCCAGGAACTGCCCTTTGCAGTGCTTTTACCCTGCTCATTGCGACGACCCGAAATTCATCAGTGAAAACGAGCGAAGCCTTCTGACGATGCTGCATCATATGCGGCGGGACCAAACCAAGGGCGCACGCGACGCTTTGGATAAATTGGCGTTCGGCAAAAGGGATCCCAAAGTGATCCAGACCGCTTTAACGTTTTCCAATCGCTATGCAGCGGGCGCGCCTTTGCAAGCGGGTTCCACACGTAACCAATGCCGGCTGAGGGTGATCCGCTGAGCCGATCATCCAATGCGTTTTGAGCGCGCGAGAACGGTTTTAATTCTCGATTGGCAATCATGCGGCAGGGTTTGGCCCAATCGCTTGCCAAGGCAAACCATAGCGGACGGAACTTCCATCACTCGCCCATCGTTGGAATACACAGGACTAAGCGGATTCCGTATATCCAGTAGCTCTCACAAGCGTTTGACTAGGCGTCGCTTCATTCTCACCTGTGCTCCGCTCGTTTTGGCGCTACGCATAAAGTCGAGGTCGGACTGCTTTCTTCAAAATGCGATGTTGAATGACGGGATTGGTGATTTGAGCTGCCAAGCGGCGATACTCATGCCAAAAGCGCAAAGCTATGTTGCGTCAGCCAGAAATAAAAATTTTAGGTCGGTTTTGTCCGTGACCCACAAATTAGACGCTTTATCCATGCTGCGGCATGCACGGATGGCTAGTTGATCCGCTGCACGGCAGCATAGATTTTTTCGCTCATGCCGCATTATTCTCGCTGCGCGCGCTCGCAGCGAAAAAACCGAATTCACAGGTTGGGCTCAAACCTGCCATCGGAGAAAACGCAGCATTCTTGGGTTCGGCCTCTAGTCGAATGGCGGCTTTTGCTGGGTCACCCTTGAGGCCACGCAGTTGCAGCGAATGTCGGCTCTCCGCCGGACGCGCTGCTGGTGAGATTGCTATGTGCGCGTGATTTCGGGAGTAGCCTCTCCTCTCCAAGTGAAGGTCCAGGTGTCGCCTTGGCGAACGTTCTGAACCAGGTGTGGGCGGAAAGCGACGAGGCAGCGCCCTCCGTCACGACGTGCCGACGGATAGATCAGCCCATTGCCGCCTGACCCCAGCACGTCTTGCGCGAGTCTTTGGCCGATCGGATAGGCGATACGAGGTTCTGAGCTTAAGATCTCCTCCCCTTCCCTGCCTGCCAGATCATGCAGCCGCGTCGTGAAACCAGCGAGCAATTCACGATAGGCGGTGAGATTCTCAAAGACGCCCGTCGCTTCCAATTCGCGCGTCAGATGCCAGGACACTTCAGCCTGCGCAGTCAAGGCCGCATCCTCTCCATAGCTTGCGTACCAGGCTCCACGTTCTGGGCCATTGAACCGGTTGCCTGTCGCCCGCGTGTAGCAGAACGCGGCATTGATGTAGGTCCATCCATATCCTGCCGCTGCGGTCAGCAATTCGGCAGGATCAAGCCCTCCCGGGACTGGAAGTGTCACAGTTCGGCGCGCTGACGTCAGGCCTTCAATCTCTTCAAGGATCGCCAGGTCGTCCTCATCGTCGGCCAAAGGCGCCATCGCTGGCTCGTCGATGTAGGCTGTCGAGATCAGACGGATTGTCGTCGGATCGGTGAAGTCAACTTGGTCAAGGTCTTCAGCTCGGATCACACACCGCCCCGGAGCGCATCGATGTGCTGCCTGACCTTCATCATCGCCGGAATGCCGCCATCGCACATGACCTGAACTGGGCTCCGGCCATTGAATCCGGGACCGGAGTTTGCGGTTTTCGGCCAGCCATAGGTCAACGGACCGTTGAACAAGAGCCGGAGTCCTTTGAAGAGACCGATCAGAAGGCTCGCCCGAGTGACTTTGTCCTGATCAAGCACACCTTTGTAGGTGCCCGCCTTCATCCTGCTCCACGTCGCACTTGGAACGTCAAAAAGTGCCGCGGCCTCGGCGTTCGACAGGCCCCATGCGTCGGCAGCGCGGACGACAGCCTTGACGATAGCCGTAATCTTGTCAGCCTCGGCAACGGGTTGCACGGTGCCATCTTCGGGAGCGAATTGAACGGGTTCCAACATGGGATATCTCCATATGATGCGATCAGCGTAGTCATATGATGCACGATAGTCAAGAAGTCGTTGGCAGTGCGTTCGAAGTCGTTTCAAGCTCTGACCACCGATATCAAACAAAGAAAAGGCGTCGCTCCTGAACTGGCGAATACGCTCTTTCTCGGCACTCCTGGAGTGGCAATCGCCGCCATCACCTCAATGCAAGACTACAAGATCGAATCCTCGCTTGACGCACATCGACACGCCCCGGACGCCCATATGTATTGGATTCCCGGCAACATGATGCTTAATGCTACCAGCGGAATCGCGCCGATATCATAACATCGCCGCGGCTCGGCTCAGGTGTGACAGGTGGCGGCCGGCCTTTTCAGAACGAAAGGGTAGAGGCTGGCAAGGGGGAAGGAATGACGTTTGATCTGGGGACGACCGCACCGAATGTGGTCACCGAAGGTCGTTTGCGAAGCCTGATGGCAGAGGGGTTCAATGCAGAAGTCATCTGTACATCGTCCGCCACCCGAAAAGCCGCTGTCTGGTATGGGAAATGGGTCATTCGCGCCGTGAGCCAGGACGGCTCGTCGGAACGCTTGCTCGTTCTCTCAAGAGCCTCAGCCGACAAGGACGAAGTCCAGATCCGCGAATTCAAAACCGCCAACGGTTTGATCTCCTTCCTGTCTGATCTTGGATGCAGTCACGCCAACATCCCTCTCAAAGAAGGCGGACGGTCAACGCATACCCTCCACGAAGGCGACGCAGATTGACGCCGCTCAACGGTCATTGGACACGCTCTCGAGGAAGCGACCATATTCCTGGCTGACCTCTTGGGCTTCTGCGAAGGCGCGGGCGCGTTCTTCGTCGAGGCACAGGAAGTATCGCTGGATTTCAGCGATGTAGGTTTCGAAATCCTTTTGGATGATATCCGCGAATTCGCGGGCTTGTGCCGGATCGCTCGGAACGAACGGTCGTGGTGGCGCAAGGCAGGTCATCGCGCACGCCTGAGATCCGCAGAAAACCGCTGATACTATAAAGATGAAAAGAAGCGCTGGTGGATTGACCGCAACCATCGTCCTCCCTTTCACACTTAAAATCAATATATTAGGCCCTCGCTCGGCACTAAATAAGTCTAGTTTCAATATTGTATTGATGTCAATATTATAATCTCATATCGTAAGCACATCCGTCACCAGGGCCCGGCCTGCAAACCAAGAGGTACGTCCGCAGACATGGGGTCTCAGTCAAGCGAAGGTGCTCCGAATGTGGTTACAGAGACTCTGTTCAAGACCCTCATTGAGAGTGCGTGCAACGCAGAAGTCGTCTGCGTCCAAACAGCAGAGAAAAAGTCGTCGGTCTGGTATGGCGCCTGGATCATTCGTGTCGTTGATCCGGCGCGAACCTTCGAAAAACTCCTTGTCCCTGCGAGACATCACGCGGCCCATGGCCCTGAGATCGTTCCAAGAACCTTTAAGACGGCCAACGGCCTCATCTCGTTTCTGGGAAGTCTTGGCTTCACGCATATTACAATCCCGCTCTACGAGGGCGGGCGCGCATCGCACAGGCTTCCATCTGGAAACGCGTCTGACCCGTCGTATCGTTAGCGCTTTCGCAATCTGCCTGGCACCTGCCGCCGTGCAAAGCGAAGGGATGGTTCTCGTCATGCAGGGCGACGGCTCGCTTCGGGCCTCAACATCCCAAAGCAGCTTCGCCCGCAACTACAATGACGGGATCGGCCAAGGATCGGCGAGCCAGGAGCTGGCGATCCTTGGGGATGAAGAGAATGCACCCATCGATGGGCTCAGAACCGGCGGTGTCAGCCGAAGAGCTCTAGCCCCGACCCCGGAAATCCTCTCAGCGATTGACGATACCGCGCTTCGCTATGCCGCCCACCCCGGCCTAAGGCGCGCAGGGATTACCGTCACGGAGTGGCGGCTGGTCTTCCGGTCCAATATCGAGATCGAAAGCGCCTACAACCCGACCGCCCGCAGCCGGGTCGGAGCCATTGGTCTCGGTCAACTAATGCCGGACACGGCCCGCGCGCTTGGCGTCGATCCCCATGACTGGCGCGAGAACCTTGATGGCTCTGCCCGGTATCTGGCGCAGATGATGGCGGAGTTCGGCGATGTCCGCCTCGCCCTCGCCGCCTACAACGCTGGGCCCGAAGCCGTGGCCCGCCACGAGGGCATCCCACCCTACCGAGAAACGCAAAACCACGTCAGCCGCGTGCTGGCCGTGTTCAACCGGCTTGAAGGAGAGACCTCGTGAAACCAAACCTGACCGCCACCCTGGCTCTGACCATGCTGCTGTTTGCCATGGCCTCCCCAGCCCTGGCACAGAGTATCGACCTGTCACCCATCCAGACTCTTCTTCAAGGGATTGTCGATGCGTTTACCGGGCCACTTGGCATCGTGATAGGGACCCTTTCTTTGATCGGCGTCTTCATTGCCTGGCTCTTCAATATCATCGATTTCCGTCAGGCGCTTTGGGTTCTTGTCGCCATCGCGGGGATCGCCGCGGCACCGACCATCGTCGCTGCAATCTGGACCACCTGAGGATCACCAAGATGGCAGCGGAACAGTCTCCCCTCTTTACCGGCCTTGTGCGTCCGCCCAAATTGATCGGCTTGCCGATTATGTACGCTATGGTCTGGCTGTTCGGGTCCGTTCTGCTGTTCTTGTGGATTCAACATTGGGCTGTCGCCCTTGCTGCAGCGGCAGCCTATCCGGCCCTTTGGAAGGCGGCGGATTGGGACCCCAATTTTCTCGATGTGGTGGCCACCACTCTGCAGGAAACCCCACCGACCGCGAACCGCCGAATACACGGGGGCGACAGCTATGCCCCGTGACGACGCCCAAGTGCAGGACACGCTGCTTCCGGCTTGGACCAGCAGGGAAAGGCAACTAGCCCATATGCTGCCCTATGTGGGCCTGGTTAATGACCAGACAGTTCGAACGCGCGGCAATGAGCTCTTTCAGTGCATCCGATTGAAGGGCGTCAACAGCAACACGACCGATGATGCGTACCTCGACAAAACACGTGCGTTATTCGCTCAGATCATCGCCCAGGTCGGTCCGGATTTCGGGTTTTATGTGCACAAAGTCTCGAAGGGGATTGAACACCACCTGCGACCCATCGAAGGCAATGACTTTGCTGCGGCCGTAGATACTGCGTGGCGCAGCTCTCTGGAGCAACGTGGCCTTCGGGACAAAACGCTGACGTTGACTGTGGTGCACCGCCCTGCCCTCGTGTCACGTCTGCCATTCTCGACACGCAAATCCGTCTCACTTCTAGCGACCCAGACGCAGAAACGCTTGCGTCGCCTGAGTGAAGTTGTCGGCTTCCTGAAATCGACCTTCGCGGACATGTCCCCGCGTCTCCTCGAGGCCAGCACCGGTGAACTGCTGGGTTTTCTTGGCGGCCTGAACACCGGCCAGGAACTGCCGCTCTTCCTGTCCTCCAAGTACGGTTTCGTGGCGTATGATGTTGCCAACTGCCGTGTCACCTTCAATGGATCAACCTTTGTCGTCTCCGATGGCGCGGTTGGGACCCGCTACGGGACCACATTCGCCATCAAGACCTATCCACCGAAGACCGCCTGCACGATGTTCGATGAACTCAACCTGCCGGTGGATATGGTCGTCACCCATTCGTTCACGCCCATCAACTCGAACATCATGGCCTCCAGGATCAAGCGCCAGCGGCGGCTGATGCGCGCCGCTGATGACGGCGCACTCTCATTGGAAGCCCAACTCGCCGACGCACTCGACGATCTGGAATCGAAACGTCTCAGCTTCGGCGATCACCATATGACCGTGACGGTCTTCGGTGACACGCTGGAAGAACTCAGCGCCATTGCCGGGGAGGTGCGCAACATCGGGGCGTCCGAAGGTGTCAATCTGATCACCGAAGCCTTCGCGGCAAAGACCCATTTCTTCGCACAACACCCCGGAAACACCGCTGCGCGGAGCCGCAAGGCGGCGATCACAAACCGGAACTTTGCCGACCTCGCCGCCTTTCATCGCACCCAACTCGGCAAGACCAATGATCAGGTCCCCTGGGGCCAGACAATCACGATGTTCCCGACACCGGAGCAATCCGCCTATCGCTTCAGCTATCATGAACAAGGCGCACCGACCGCAGAGCCAACCGGCGGGCACACTCTTATCCTCGGTCGCCCCGGATCAGGCAAATCCGTTCTGTCGGCCTTCCTGCTCACGCAGGCGCGCCGCATTGGGGCGCGTGTCTTTGTTTTTGATTATCGCCAGGGCATGGAGATGGCTGTCCGAGCCAATGGTGGCCGCTTTTCCGCTGTAAAGGCGGGCGAGCCGACCGGGCTCAATCCCCTTCGCACCGAGATCGATGAGCGTGGTCAAGCCTGGTTGTCCGACTGGCTGGCGGCCTTGATCCATCGCGCCGACAAGCCGCTTTCGCCCGCTCAGGCCAACCGCATTCAGGAGGTGGTCCGTCAAAACGCGACCGCGGCCCATGACGACCTCCGAAACTGGTCTGATCTCACATCGCTCTTTGGATCAACGGATGACAACGGCGATCTGCACGAGCGGTTCCTGGAATGGGCAGAAACCGGACGATACGGCTGGATCTTCGGACAGACCCAGAAGGATACGTTTTCGCTCGAAGGTGAAATCGTTGGCTTCGATCTCACCGGCATCCTCGACAGCGAAAGCGAGAAAGAGCGCATGGCCGTTCTGTCCTACCTTGTTCGGCGGGTCGAACGGAAAATCGAAGATCGCAAACCCACAATCATCGTCATCGACGAAGCCTGGAA
>ERZ1740070.171-NODE-171-length-45727-cov-4.774063_pt1 | contig 45727 bp, 49 predicted proteins | sample MGYA00581734_ERZ1740070 | MGnify/ENA primary metagenome ERZ1740070 (study PRJEB43018, sample SAMN04849744) | marine metagenome | isolation source: floating plastic debris | place: Pacific Ocean | collected 2008-09-01 | study: EMG produced TPA metagenomics assembly... | reverse complement strand
AACATCGTCCCGAATGAGACCGCGCCAGAGCGCATAGCCGCCCATATCCGGCACCAGGCCCCACTTCATTTCCATCACTGACATGCGCGTTTCGGGGTGCACGATCCGGATGTCGGCGCCGCTCGCAATCTGAAGTCCGCCACCAAAGCAAACACCATGCACAGCTGCGATCACGGGCACGGCCAACTTGCGCCATGTCATAGCAACCTGCTGCCACTTATTGGCGTTCCCATAGGTCCGTTCGGTCAAGCCCGGCTCGCTGGCATCAGGCGTCCGGCCAAAATTCGAGGTATCAAGGCCTGCGCAAAACGCGCGTCCTTCTCCCGCAAGAACAACCGCACGCACCCCTTTTGTTTTGGCCAAAAGATCGCCCGCTTCGATAATGGCGGCGAACATAGCTTCGTCGAGCGCGTTCATCTTGTCAGCGCGTGTCAAACGGACCTGAGCCACGCCGCTCTCTTCCAGTTCAATCGAGATACGATCGTTCGAATGGATCACTTTTGATGCGGTCTTAGTTTCAGTCATGGCAGGCCTCTCATATCTTCGAATGTGTTGCGCCCGGTCTGACGTAACGGCCAATCCAAGTCCAGCCTGAAACACTCGGGTGAGACGAGCTTAGGCCCACTCTGCGACCTGGCAGTCACCGTTACAACGGGCCGGTATCCGTGCAGGCGGGTGCATTAATGTAATACCCTCCCTCAGGGTGGGTCACGAGAATTTTTGCCATGCCGAACGGTTGCAACTTGGCTCGCACTCGCGCGACGTGAACCGCGACGCTGTTCGTCTCGGGCTAGAATGTTATGCGCCACACGTCCGCGAGCAATTGAAGCTTGCTCACACGCTGGCCCGGTTCTTGAGCCAATCGCCACACCAGGCCGCACTCCCTCGGATGCAGACCAAGCCAGCGATCATCAATTCGGCCGTCCCGATGAAGCAGATCCAAAGTCACATCGCCCGCCTCTCTGAAGCGGGGAATAAGGGAGTCCTGATCTGGGAACCCATTGTGGATTGAACCTGAATTCACAGCTCACACCCTTTGCGCATGGAGAACACTCTATCTCCAGAGAAGATTAGATGGTCGACAAGCTCGATCCCCAACGAATGCGCGACTGTCGAAATCTTTTGCGTGGCATCGATGTCGTAGTCACTCGGACGGCAGTCGCCAGAAGGATGGTTATGCGCCATGATCATCCGACGGGCTTCAACGGCCAAAGCGCGGCCAAACAAATCCCGCAGGTTCAACGACACCGCACCAAGTCTGCCTTCGCCAAGCGCGGCAATGCCCAGACGGCGCCTCTCTTCATCCAGAAAAACGACATGGAAACGCTCCTCGTTGGCCGGTGGGGCCAGAACCAAGCCTTGCAAGTCCTCGACCACGCTTGGCAGCGACTGCTGTTGCCATTCGGAAGCCGCTCGCCTCAAAGCTAATGGGAATAGAATTCGCGTCTTCATTCGCGGTGCGTAGTGGGAACGGAACTGGTCAGTTTGCATCGATTACGACCATTTCTTGCGCGTTTGGACCAAGAGCATCCAAGGGGCTTGCACGCGCCAGTCTCGATAGGCTCCGTAACGGCGCTTGCGTCGCAAATGGCGGGCAAGGCCTGTTGCTAGAAGCAGCAACTGAAGCCATCCTGGCGCAATCACCATAACAGCGTAGGCGATCGGCGCGATGGCCTCGATCAGCCCCCTCGCGACGTGCGCAGAGACGACCAGCAGCTGGAGCGCGGCCATAAAAAGTGGGTAATTGCGGTTGGCGTGCACAGCAATCACGATCCATAACAGGCCCACGCACACATCGGTTGTCGCCAAGAAAAGGTCTATTGTTTCCAGCTGATAGGCGGGTTCCACAAGACCATCATAAAGCAGCCCGGTAACCTCAAAAAAGATGAGCCAGACAGCGGCTATAGCCCGCTCTGGTCCCGCCCCCCAGATAAACGCTGCCAGACAAATCGAATAGGCCAGCGCATCTTGCACCAAAGGGCGGTACTCAGAGGCGAAGAGTTCAAGCAAGGCCGTTCAGACCTTTAGATCTCAACGGCTTCAGGCGTGCCAACCTGCGCGGACGGGGTTTGTCTGATGTCAGTGGGAATATTCTTGTCATCAGCCATCTTCTCGCGGGCCACCTTGCTCAGCTCTTCATGGACCCTAAGCAGGCTCGTTGACATCGCGAGAGCTTGTTCCTCGGCTTGGTTGAGACGCATCAAAGCGCGTTGGCCTGTATCGACTTCAACATCGGGATTCTGACGAGCTGTCAGCATCGCTTGCTTGAGTTTGGCAAAGGCCAGCATGGACTCGTCAGCCAGTGCCTCGGCTTCGCGGACCAGTTTCTTGAGATTGTAAGCATCGGCGTGGATCGTTTGTGTCATAATCTATCTCCGGCCCTGCCTACGCCCACTAGGCAAAGCCCTGTTCGTCAACGGGGACGGATGCGCGCTCGCTCAGCGCTTCGCTGATTATCATCGCAGCGGTAGCCGTAAGAATCACCGCGGCCAAAATGCCGAAGGCGATCCCGACTATCGCCGCAAGGCGAAGCGTGAGGGCGTGCTCTCCATCGAGCACCCCGGGGACAACCTTGGGCTCACCAGGCCGAAGCCATGGCGCGCTTTCGATCATTGGCGCGGCGTCGTTAAGTTGAACTGTCGCAGCGCTGTCCCGATCACCGATATCGAAGCCAAAAATCGCCGCGGGTACCTGAGGATTTGTGTATGCAGATTCACTTAAGGGCTGCTGCGAGGAAGTAAGTGCCTCTGTTTGTTCTGTTTCCTCTGTTTCCTGCGCATCCTCTGCAAGGCCGTCCTGCGCGTGCTCAACCCTGTGAATATCGACCAGGTCTCTCAGGCTGCCGGCGCCATAGATGTCTTTCAGGGCCCGGATATGCTGATTGATTCGGGTTTCAGAGACCCCGAGCTCTTGCGCGATGACCTTGATCGGAACTCGCCGATCGATTCGCTCCATGACTGCGGCTTGACGTTCCGTCAGCACCCGCGTGGCCCCCGGAGGCATGACCTACTCCTTTTTCACCCCAGAGATCAGGGCGACTTGCGATGTAAAACTCAAAACCAGTTCTCAAGTGGTTTGAGAAATACGGACCTGTAAACTGTTATACTAGGCCGCCGTGCTATTCACTCCTACAGACGATAGATAGCGCTTAATGTTCCTTGCTGCTTGCCTCAGGCGTTGTTCATTTTCTACCATCGCGATGCGAACAAATCCTTCACCCTCTTCTCCATAACCCACCCCTGGGGCCACAGCGACTTGTGCTTCCGTTAGTAACTGCTTTGAAAACTCTAGACTTCCCATGTCCTTGAGTGCCGGAGGAAGAGGTGCCCAAGCGAACATGGAAGCTGCTGGCGAGGGAATGCTCCAACCAGCGCGATCAAAAGCCTCGACCATGACATCGCGCCGCCTTTGATAAAGCGCACGATTGGTTTCGACGATATCCTGTGGCCCATTCAGGGCAGCGCAAGCAGCCGCCTGAATAGGAGTGAAGGCGCCGTAATCGAGGTAGGACTTCACACGAGTGAGCGCGGCGATGAGCTTTTGATTTCCGACGGCAAAGCCCATGCGCCAGCCAGCCATCGAGTATGTTTTGCTCATGCTCGTGAATTCGACCGCAACATCCTTGGCACCTTCGACCTGCATGATCGAGGGTGTCGGCTTTCCGTCAAAATACAGTTCAGAGTACGCCAAGTCGGACAAAAGCCAGACTTTATTCTCACGCGCCCAAGCGACAAGTCGCTCATAAAACGCTAGATCAACCGTTTCAGCCGTTGGGTTGGATGGATAGCTCACCACCAAGACGCTAGGCCTTGGAACCGTGAACGCCATCGCGCTTTCGAGCGATGCCCAATACCGCTCGTCCGGCGTCGTTGGCACTGAACGGATGGTCGCTCCCGCAATGATAAACCCGAATGTGTGAATGGGGTACGATGGATTAGGCGCCAAGACGCAATCTCCCGGCGCCGTAATGGCGGTCGCGAGACTGGCGAGGCCCTCCTTCGATCCCATTGTGACCACGACTTCGTTTTCAGGGTCAAGTTCGACCCCAAAACGACGAGCGTAGTAATTGGCCTGAGCCCGGCGGAGACCTGGAATACCTTTTGACTGCGAATAACCGTGCGCGTCAGGCTTAGCGGCGACTTCGCACAGCTTATCAATGACATGTTGCGGAGGCGGTTGATCCGGGTTGCCCATGCCAAGATCGATAATGTCCTGCCCGCTTTGCCGAGCGGCGTGGCGCATAGCGTTGACCTCCGCAATCACATACGGGGGAAGCCGTTTCATACGGTAGAACTGATCATTCATTGCCTGACTCGACCAAATAGACGCAATCAAACCACTCGCCTGCGCAACTTGAGCATAGGCCATTAATGGTCACGAGGGGAAGGCGTTTTCGCCATGTAGGTAACGACAAATTATCCTTGGCGTGTACAGCCAGCAGGACGTACCATAATTCGAACGCAAGGAGCTTGGTGGTGTGCGATCCGCTGAGATGACCAAGAGAGGAAGCCTAAATGTCAAGCGGCACGAATGAACCGTTCGATGAAACCGAACCTTTTCGCTCCTTCTTCGACAATCCGTTCTTCAATATGCAGGGCGAGGCGATGCAGGCCATGTTTGCCAGCGCGCTGCCTGGATTGACGGCCGGTGACACTCAACCACAATACAATCCGGCCTCGTCGGGCCTCGACGCCACGGAACTGGGCGAATGGGCGAAGGCTGGAGCGCAATTGCAACAAATGTGGCTCGAGTTTGCCGCACATCAGGCCCAAACCGCAATGGAGGCATCCGGAAGCGAAGCGGCCAGAGCTGGCAAATTACTCGACCCCGCGCAGTGGCTTTTGATTTCGCAAGCCATGCTGAAGCAAATGCCTGGCGGGCTTTTCGAAGCGCAAGCAAAGCTCGCGCAGGACTCGTTCGAGGTGTGGCAAAGCGTGCTTGGGCGCATGAAGGTAACAATGCCGGGTGTCGAAACCGATCCCAAGCCAGCGGGCACGACCAATTCAGCGCCAGATCTGCCGCGAAAAGACCGTCGCTTTTCAGATCCGGCTTGGGAAGAAAACCCGGCTTTTGCCTTGCTTCACCAGACATATCTGATGCTGGCCGAGTATTTTCGCCAATCAGTCCGGTCGATGGAGGGATTGGACAACGAGAAACGCAAGCAGCTGGAATTTGCCGTCAACGCGCTTGCAGAAGCGATGAGCCCAGGCAACTTTCTTCTTACAAACCCGGTTGTGATGAAGCGGACGGTTGAAACGCGGGGCCAGAACCTCGTCAAGGGAATGCAGCATCTTATCGCGGATCTGAAACGCGGTCAGTTGACCCACACTGATCCTGAGGCGTTCACTCTGGGGGAAAACCTGGCCGCAACTCCAGGAAAGGTCGTGCACGAAACGGCGCTGTATCAGCTCATCCAATACAGCCCCACCACCAAGGAGGCCTACGAAGTCCCGCTCGTGATCTTCCCGCCTTGGATCAACCGGTTCTACATCCTCGATTTGAATCCCAAGAAGAGCTTCGTGAAATGGGCGGTTGACCAAGGGCTGACCGTCTTCGTCGTGAGCTGGCGTTCAGCCGATGAAACGATCGCTGACGTTGTATGGGACGACTACATTCAGGCCCAGATTGACGCGATTAAGCATATTCGAACCCGGCTAAAGGTGCCGCATGTTCACACGATCGGCTATTGTGTGGCCGGGACAACTCTGGCCGCGACACTGGCCATTCTCTCTCGACGCGGCGAAGCGGATAAGGTCAAGAGCGCTACATTCTTTACCGCGCAGGTCGATTTTGAGCGCAGCGGAGATTTGAAGCACTTCATTGATGATACCCAGCTTGAGATGATCGAGAATCTTTCGCCGCAAGGGTATTTGGATGGCCGCTATCTTGCGGCGACGTTCAACGCGCTTCGCGGGAAAGACCTCATCTGGAGCTACGTCGTCAACAACTACCTTTTGGGGGACGACTATCCCGCTTTCGACCTGCTTCATTGGAACGGAGATGTGACCAATCTTCCTTCCAAGTGGCACAATCAATATCTGCGCGATCTGTATCGCGACAACAAGCTGGTCGAACCGAACGCCCTTGAAGCGAACGGAACGCCCATCGATCTGACCCAGGTTGAAGTGCCGGCATTCGTGCAAGCGGGACGCGAGGACCACATTGCCCCGCCCGACAGCGTGTGGCGCATCACGGACCACTTCAAGGGACCGATGGAATTCCTGCTCGCGGGATCAGGGCATATAGCGGGGGTGGTCAACCCACCCAAAGCTCAAAAGTACCAATATTGGGTCGGCGACAGCCAAGCGGCAAGCCTGGATGATTTTGTTGAGGGCGCGACAGAGCATCCCGGAAGCTGGTGGCCCCACTGGCTGAATTGGCTTGAAAAGCAAGACAACGCCAAGGTCTCGGCAAACGGCAAACGCAAGCCGGGCGGCCGGGGCGACACAGTTATTGAGGACGCCCCTGGGCGGTATGTGAAGACCCGATAAATCTTGCGAAGCGCTGCTTCGTCGACCTCAATTCACGCATTTTATTAAGCAAAATCAATTCTTTGATCCAATTATTGTGCACTGCACAAAAAACTTGACTTCGCGACTGCAATGCGTATTTTGTGCATCGCAACATGACGTGAGGTTATTATGGCTGACGCCACGAACACATCTAAGATCGACGCCGCTGCTGAGAAGGCCTACGCCGAAGCCGCTGCGAAGAAAGCGCCTGTCGCGAAAGCGCCGGCCCAAAAAGCCCCCGCTAAGAAACCGGCGGTGAAGAAGGCAATTGCGGCTAAGGCTGCGCCTGCCAAAAAGCCGGCTGCCAAGAAGGCTCCGGTTAAAAAGACCGCGACCAAGGCCCCCTCCAAAAAGCCGGTCGCTCGCAAACCCGCAGCGAAGAAGGCACCTGCAAAGGCAGCCGCCAAGACGGCGGAGACCTCTTCGACGAACACTCTTACCAAACTCAAGGATACCATCATGGCAACCGCAGAAAAAACCGACATCACCGCTCAAGCCAAAGATATGGCCGCTGACATGCAAGAGCGTCTGAAGACCGCTTACGCCAAGTCTGGCGAATTCGCTGGCGAAATGAACGAGTTCAACAAAGCCAATGTCGACGCCGTCGTCGAAAGCGGCAAGATCTTCTTCGCTGGCGCACAAGAGCTGGCGAAAGACAACGTTGAAACCGGCAAGACCGTTGTCGAAACCGTCACCGAAGACGCCAAGAAAATGGCCGCGATCAAGTCGCCGACCGAACTCATGCAGCTTCAGGGCGAGCTGGCCCGTCGCAACTTCGACGCGGTTGTCTCTTACGGTTCGCAGCGCACCGAAGCGTGGGTCAAGCTTTACAACGACGCCTTCGCTCCGATCTCGAACCGCGTGAGCGTTGCGGCTGAGAAGATCACGAAGGCTGCATAAGCCTCTGAACTAATTTCTGAACCGGGCCTCTCCTCTCTCTCCCAAAACCCGGTTCTGGAAAGCGCGCTGATATCAGCGCAGGGCCAGGCAGCTCGTTCTAGAGTTGCTTGGCTCTTTGCTTTTCTGAAGCAAGGGAACCCCCTTCGCTACAAATCATAGATACGTAGGTGCAGTTTGGTGCGAGGTGCACCTTGCGAAGCCCGGAACGAATCCCATAATGGAGTCCCATGGCGCAGTTCTATCCCGCGATCACTCAGCACAGGACCCTGCCGACTGGCGGGCTTTTTGTTGCGACCGACGAGGATAAGGATCAGGGCTCGGACAGCGAAGTTGGCGTTGCGACCAAGACCCGCACCAAGCCCAAGAAGCCAAGCCAGTATAAGGTGCTGATGCTGAACGATGACTACACTCCGATGGAGTTCGTCGTCATGGTTCTCAAACGATTCTTCGGAATGGATCTTGAGCAGGCAACGCGGGTGATGTTGCATGTCCACCAAAAGGGCGTCGGAGTTTGCGGGATCTTTCCCTACGAAGTGGCGGAAACGAAGGTGAACCAGGTGATGGATTTCGCCCGGCAGAACCAGCATCCCCTGCAATGCACCCTCGAAAAGGCTTGAGCAGCCCAGCGTGAGCGCGTTCGGGCATCCGAAACCAGACCCCGTTGGGCCCAGTCAGGAAAGCGTGTGGGATTACCCTCGCCCTGCCATCGCGGAACCAACAACGCGGCGTATCCAAATCATCCATAAAGGCGTCGAGCTGGCCGACAGCCAGCGCGCTTGGCGCACTTTGGAGACTAGCCACCCGCCCACCTACTACATCCCGCCCGAGGATGTTCGCACTGACTATCTCGTCGCGAACCCGCGTCGAACGCTGTGCGAATGGAAAGGGCAAGCGCGCTACTGGGATATTCGAATTGGCCCAGACACTATCGAGGCGGGAGCCTGGTCTTATTCCGATCCGACGCCAGACTTTGCTGGCATTCGCGACTTTTTGGCTTTCTATCCCGATCCCCTCGACGCATGCTTGGTCGATAGCGAACCTATAACCCCGCAGCCGGGGCAGTTTTATGGGGGATGGATCAGCCAGTACGAAGCTGGCCCCTTCAAGGGCGGGCCAGGCAGCCGCTTCTGGTAGGCGGCGTGCGCAAATCCGAGCGTCAACCTAACCCCAGCCTTATACAAAGAAGGCGATGACCCGGACGTATTTTGCCGCTATGGCCCCGTTCGTTCAGCGCACACGGCGCGCTGGACGCGAGAGGCACAGACAAAGGTAACAACCCGCCCGTGGCGCAATTCCTGCCAAGCGTAGACCGTTATATCGGACGACTTGTGATCGTCCCGATGCTTGGCGTCTTTGCCTTGGCTGCCTCGCTGCTTTTGCTCGACAAAATGCTACGCCTGTTTGACTTTGTAGCGGTCGAGGGCGGTCCTATTGGCGTTGTCTTCCAAATGCTGGGAGCGCTGATCCCCGAATACGCCAGCCTTGCCATTCCGCTGGGCCTGTTGCTGGGTATCCTAATGGCCTTTCGCAAGCTCGCGACCTCGTCAGAGCTTGATACGATGCGGGCGGTCGGACTTTCCTACCGACGGCTGCTGCGCGTGCCTTACGCCATCACGCTTGTGCTGGTCGCAGTGAACGTCGCGCTGGTGTTCTACATCCAACCGATCAGCCGATACTACTACGAACAGCTTGAGTACGATCTGCGCTCTGGCGCTTTGGGGGCTTCGATCAAAGTGGGGGAGTTCACCACGCTGGCTGATCGGATGGCCCTTCGGATCGAGGAAAGCGAAGACGAAGGGCGACGCCTCAAAGGGATTTTCGCTCGCGTCACCAATGATCGCAGTCAGACCCTCTCGATTAGCGCGCGCGAGGGAGTGTTTCTCGCCTCCAGCGACAGCCCCGACACAATCATCTTGCGCCTCACCGAAGGCACGATTGTTCAGGATACGGGAAGCAAAACACCGCGCGTGCTCAGTTTCAGCCGTCACGATTTGCCGATCGACCTTCCAGCGATTGAGGCGTTCCGCCAACGCGGCGATGCCAGCCGTGAGTACATCCTGCCTGAGCTTCTAAGCATTGGTTGGAGCGAAGATTCCGCCAAGGAAGAACGCGATGCCAGTCAGGCGAGCTTTAATTTTCGCCTTGTCGAAGTGGTGATGATGCTTTTGATGCCCCTGCTCGCGGTGTCGCTGGCCATCCCTCCCAAGCGATCGACCAGCGCGCTAGGTGTCTTTATCTCGATTGTCCTGGTTGTCGCCTATCACAAGGTCAATCAGTATGGCGCAGACATCGCTTCGCTTGGGCTGGTGGATCCCATACTGGCTTTGTGGGGACCGTTCGTCGTTTTCGCCGCGCTTATCCTCTGGATGTTCTACCAGGTCGCTTATGTCCCCGGCGGGCAAGCGATCGGATGGTTAGAGACCGGCTTTGCCAAACTGTCCAAGCGCTTGGCTAAGCTTTTCGCTGTCTTGAAACCAAACGCTTCATCCGCCCAGACCGATCTGGCAGACGCACCAGCGGCGGCCCCCGCCGAGTAAGCCGAGACAAAGCTCAAAGACGCGCCGAACCGATGCAGCTCGATTTCTTCCCTTCGCGAACCCTGACGATCTACCTCGCCAAGATGTTCGTGGTGCGCATATTTGCGGTTCTTGTGACGCTCGTGCTCGTGCTCATGATGCTCGATTTGTTGAGCGAGACGGGCGATATCCTCACGCCGGAAGGCAACGGCCAGGCCGAGATTTGGCGGTACGTGACGCTGCGTGTTCCTCAACTTATCTCGCGGTTCCTTCCTTACTCTGTGCTGCTGGCTACCTTGATCACTTTGGTCACGCTCAATCAGAATTCCGAAGTGGTCGCGATGAAAGCCTCCGGGTTATCGGCGCACCAAGTGCTGTCCCCTCTGCTGCTCGCGGCCGCGCTCATCTCAGCGCTGAGCTTTGCGTTTAACGAGCGGATCGTCACCCGCGCAAATAGCGCGCTCAAGGCCTGGGTTGCGGTGGAATACGGCGACATTCCCGAAGAGAGCGGTGTGAGAGCCAACGTCTATCTTGCTGATGGCGACAACATTCTTGCCGCCTCTTCGCTTGTGGGCGACGGCGAGGGAATCACCATGGACGATGTGACTTGGTACCGCCGTGCGCCAGGAGGCTTGATCCTCGAACGGGTCAAAGCGAGCGAGGCAACTTACGCTAATCCGGGTTGGGCTTTGAAAAACCCCAAGCGCTTCGACGTCGGGGAAGCGACGGTTGAAGAGATTGACGAAATGGTGGTCGCTCAATCCCTGACGCCTCAACGTATCGAGGTGCAATCAGCGGATCCCGATGGGCAGGGCTTCTTTGAGCTTGGCGAGACAATCGAAGCGTTCGAATCTTTGGGCAAGCGGACCTCTGAACTGCGAGCCAAGTGGTGGCACCGTATCTCAGGGCCTCTATCCGCGCTTCTCATGCCGCTGCTTGGTTCGGTCGCCGCGTTCGGCCTTGCGCGTTCCGGTCAATTGTTTGTGCGCGCCATCATCGGGATCGGCCTTGGCTTTGCCTATTTCGTCGTCGACAACGCGGCGCTGGCCATGGGTTCCTTTGGCGGATACCCCCCGTTCCTCGCCGCTTGGGCACCGTTTCTGTTGTTCCTTCTCGTCGGAGAGACGGTCCTTATTCGGACTGAAGAATGAGCGATTGGTCTCTAAGGCTTGCGCGTCCGGAAGACGCCGACGCCATGCCAGCCATTGAACGAGCCGCAAGCGAAGTGTTCGGCGCAATCGAAGGGCTCGGACACATCGCCAACGGCGACACTTTGCCCCTCGAGAAATTGCAAAGATACATCCGCAAAGGCCACTGCCTGGTCGCACATGTTGGTGACACCATGGCTGGTTTTCTGGTCAACGAGCCTTTCCGACGCGAACTTCATATCTGGGAGATAAGCGTGCATCCCCATTTCCAACAACGCGGCATTGGAGCGGGTCTGGTAAGGGCGTGCCTTATCGATGCGCGCAATTCGGGCTTTGCTGCCGCGACGCTGACAACCTTCCACGATGTCCCTTGGAACGCGCCGTTTTACGCGAGGCTGGGATTTGAAGAAGTGAGCGCTTTGGACGCCCACCCGCGCCTCGCCGGTGAGTTGGCTCTCGAAGCGGATAACGGCCTTCCCGCCGAGCGCCGATGCGCCATGATTGCGTTTCTCGATTAGGCTCTCGCTAGCTCGCTTAGCAAGGTTCCAAGTGCGAAAGTCTCGCTCGCAAACGGGGTCGAAGGCCTAGCGGCCTTTAAGCATCGTGCTCTTGGCAATCCGTCCAACCAGATTGGCCATGCCGGGATGGTTGGCGCTGTCGTAGGTGGAACCTTGCCCCAGCTCTTTCGCCAAACGGCGGTGCGCTTCGGGCAGATTGTGATACGGCATCGAGGGCATCAGATGATGCAGCGCGTGATACCGCAAGCCTACGGGCGCCCAAATCTCGGCCGCCAGCCCCGGCGGTGGAACATTCACGCTGTCGAGGAACTGTGCGGTCACTGTCATCGGCTCGCCATCGTTTTCCCACAGATGCGCCACCAAGGTACGCAACTGGTTGAGCAACGCGGTCAATGAGACGATCGCCAATGCGATCGCGAGAGGCTTCCAGCCAAGCCAATAGGTACTGGCCAGCACGGTTATCGCCCAAACGCTTGCCCCTGTCTCTTGCCACAGCACACGTTTGGCAAAATCGCCTTCCGGCGGCTTGCGACGAAAATCGGGGTTGATCGAAAGCGATGAAAAGCGCTGCCAGGTAAAGGTGCGGATCGCCGGAAACAGCGCACCCAGCGGCACAAGCACGGCAAAGCGCGTTAACAAAGCGATAGGCGCCAAAAGCGCGACGATAACGAAGAGAGGCAAGCTCCACGGCTTCATCAAAGCGAGCGGCAGATATTCAGGATCTTCGATCGTCCCGTACTGCGTGCGCTTGTGGTGGATCGTGTGTACGCCTTCATACATGAAACTGGGGGTGAGCATGGGGATACCCACCAACAGGTTCCAGCCCGTGCGAAAACCGGGGAGCGCGTTGCGATGAATGTGCGTGAGCTCATGTATGAACATAAGCGAGCGATAGAGCGCCAAAGAGGCCACCAAGCCCGCGACAATTGAAAGGGCGAGATTGGAAGACAGTATCGCGGTCGCAATCCCCGCATAACCAACCGCGGTCGAAATCAGCATGTCAGGCCAGTACAAGCCCGGACGCGCTTCTCCCAGATCCTGAGTGATAGAGCGCACGGCGCGCAGCATGTCTTTGTCATCACTCGTCTGATAGTCGGCACGCGTGGCGCGCTTGGCACCCGGCGCGATGTCGGCCGACGGTAGAGTGGTGGATTGCATATTCATCTGTTCAAACCTTAGGCTTCGCGCGCTTTATCTCAGAACGCGGCTTTTTGCCAATCGCGTAAATCTGGCCAGTGTGATCGAAAAAGGGATGTGATCGGGAAAATCGCCTCTTCGGCTTGCGCCCGGTATCGCACCAATTCAATACGCACTTTGATTTAAGATAATACGGGGCTCAACGCGTGACAGTTTCAGCATCAGCGAGCGGACTGACCGTTGCGCCGGTCAGCGGCAAAAAAGGACGCGCCGCGTTCGTCGATCTAGGCCGCGCGTTTTCGTCGCGTCTTGAACATTTCGTGCCGCAATTGCGATCCGAGCAATTGGAGCTTGTGAACGAGGATACGAACCCGTTCTTTGGCCACGCGCGCGCGCAGCTCTTCAGCGCCTATCGGGGCGGCTTGGCGGCGGGCCGCATCTCGGCGCACAGCGATGAACTGGCTCTGCAAGTCCCGCCCAGTCAAGGCTTTGGCCCTGGTACGGGCTTCTTTGGCTATTTCGACGCCGAGGATGAGGAAACCGCGCATGCCCTTCTAGCGCAAGCGGAGACATGGCTGCGCGGCGAGGGGATGACCAAGGTGCTCGGCCCGCTGTCGATGTCGATCTGGGAAGAGCCCGGATTGCTGGTCAAAGGGCAGGACCACGCGCCTATGATCATGATGGGGCATCATCCCGAGCATTATGCCGGCTGGATCGAAAGCGCTGGATACGCGCGCGCCAAGACGCTCTTTACCTACGATCTGGACATTTCAGAGGATTTCCCGCCCTTGGTGCAGCGGATCGTCAAATCGGGTGAGCGAAACGATCGCATTATCGTGCGCCGGGTCGATAAATCGCGCTGGGATGACGAAGTTCAGGTTGTGCTGGCCATCCTCAACGATGCCTGGTCTGACAATTGGGGCTTTGTGCCCTTTAGCCCGGCTGAAGTCGCCTATGCGGGAAAGAAACTGCGACCGCTCATCCACGAAGAGCTTAACATGATCGCCGAGGTAGACGGGCGGCCGGTCGCCTTCATGCTGACCTTTCCCGACGTTAATCATGTGCTGGCGAAGACCAACGGCAAACTGTTTCCCTTTGGTTGGATCCGGATGCTGCGCTGGCTCAAAAAACCAGTGGGATCCGGAATGCGTGTCCCGTTGATGGGCGTCCTCAAGGAAATGCATAACACAAGACTTGCGAGCCAATTGGCTTTCATGATGATCAGCAAGATCAGACAGGAAGCGGCTCGGCACTACGGCTCCAAGCGCGGTGAAATCGGATGGATCCTAGAAGATAATCAGGGGATGGTCGCGATCGCCAACACGATCAACAGCCAGATCAACCGCGAATACGCAATCTATGAGAGAGCCTTGAGCGAACGCGTCACAGGCGAACAACAAAGGCCGAATAACCAAAAAAGGCCTCCACTCGTTTAGGAGTGGAGGCCTTTCGGGATCGTATCACCAGCCGCTTGGACGGGAGGGGGGTCTCGGCGGGCGACAGGAATAAAATGCACCGTTTGAAAGGCGGTTCCCGGCGGCCAGACTTTTTTTCATTTTTTTGTCATTCCCGGATAAATGATGGGTTTGTTTGCTTCTTGAGTGGCATGCGGGTTTTCGCCCAACTCACTGCCCGCAAAAGAGTTCGCAAGGGATCGGGGGCGACGCGGTGTGATTGTCGCGCTATGGCGCTCGCATAACGAGTCGGACTATTACTTTTGAGAGGTATATATGGCCCTGGGCAAACAGGTCGCCGCGAACCTTCCCTTTTTGCGTCGCTACGCGCGCGCGCTTAGCGGAACACAAAGCACAGGTGATGCCTTTGTGAGAGCAACACTGGAAGCCGCATTGGCTGATGAGGAGCTCAAGCGCTCATTGGATGATGGTCGCGTCCCGCTCTACCGAGCGTTCCACAAAGTTTGGTCCAGCGCGTTCCTGGAATCCTCACCAGAAGGTGCGCGGGACATTCCGGATGGAGAACACGAAGCTGGCGCTCAAGCGAGATTGGGCGCCATCACGCCGCTCAACCGCCAAGCGCTTTTGCTCACAACGCTGGAAGACTTCTCGCCTGCGCAAGCCGGACAGATAATGGATCTAAGCACCGAGCAGGTGGAAGCCCTTGTGGCCGAAGCGGTGAGCGAGATCGACCGCGAACAAGCGACCAGCGTGCTGATCATCGAAGACGAGCCTCTCATTTCGATGCAGCTTGAAGATCTTGTCACAGGCCTTGGGCACGAGGTTTGCGGCACCGCGGCTACGCGAACGCAAGCGGTCGAGTCGGTTGAAAAGACACGGCCGGGCCTTGTGCTGGCCGACATCCAACTTGCCGATGGATCGTCAGGTCTGGATGCGGTGGATGATATTCTGGCAATCGAAACGGTGCCTGTCATTTTCATAACCGCCTATCCAGAACGCCTGCTGACCGGCGACCGCCCAGAACCAACGTATCTTGTCACCAAACCCTTTCAAGAGAAGACGGTGCGCGCGGCCATCAGCCAGGCGCTTTTCTTCGGGTCGAGTCGCCCCCTCTAGACGTTTCGTCTTCAGGTGTTCTGGCGGATCTGAAAGTCCTGCCGCCGCCGGATAGGGACGCGCATGATGCAGCGCACACCTTCGCGCTCAAACTCAAGCCTGACCGGGCTGCGCAACTCGTGCGCGACAATCTTCTCAATCAGTTCGGTCCCAAAGCCGCGACGGCGATGTGGCTTGACCTCCGGCCCCTCGCTTTCGCGCCATTCCACTTCAGCGAGCTGTTCTTCGACCTGTGTCCAGTAGATCGACACGCGCCCTTCTGGAACGCTGAGCGCGCCGTACTTGGCCGCGTTTGTCGCGAGCTCATGGATGGCAAGGCCAAAAGAAAGCGCGTCGTTGGGCGCCAGTTCCACAGGCGGGCCATCAATGTTGATGATATGCTCACCGCCCGCACGGAAATGCTGCAGCTCAGCCTCAAGCACGGATTTGAGCGGAGTGGTCCCCCAATCCGTTCCTGTAAGCAAATCGTGCGTCGCCGAGAGAGAGCGAATTCGACCTTCCAGACTGTCTGCAAAATCATCAAGATTATCAGACCGTCGACGCGTCAGGGACAGAATCGACAGCACGTTGGCAAGGGTGTTCTTGACCCGGTGATTGAGCTCTCGCGATAGTGAGTTTCGGATGGAATGCTGCTCTTCAAAGAAGGCCAGTCGCGCCTGATCCTCAAACGCCTGTTGGGTTAGCATCCGCGCGAGCAGCATCAGCAAGCTGCCAAGCGTCAGGCCAAAGACAAGCGTTATCATGGACAATGGATCAAGCGTTGCGCCTTCGGGCGCTTCGACCACCAGCAGCAGACGACGATTGGCGACATTGACGGGCAATTCGATACGCGTACCCCCTCCATCAGCGAGAGTGCGCGCGACCAAAAGGTGCTGGGTTTGGGCTAGTCCGTCATACAATCGCACACCAAAACCTGGCGTTGCGGTGCGCTCCATCGCCGCATCGAGGAATGGGCCGGCGCTGAAAGGGCTGTAGACAACACAAGCGAGCGCGCGATCAACCGGGCGCCCGCCAGGGATTTGTCTGAAGACGGGCATAAATAGGATGAAGCCGGGCGCGTTGCCCGTGTTTTCCTGCGCGAGCGTAATCCGAGCGGACGAAGTTGGCTGCACGGTGCGCTGCGCTTCCCCCATCGCCGCGCGGCGCACAGGGTCTGAATACATATCGAATCCGAGCGCGCGCCGATTGCGCGCGTTGTCGGGATAAAAATAGGTAACGGGCGCGGCGACTTCGGCAGTCTCACCAAGCGGCGGGCGAAGATCCGGATACAAGGCCCGTTCGCGCTTTTGGCGATCGATAAAGGGCTGCACTTCATCGGCTTGCAGAACGGTGACCCAGCCGATGCCTTCCGCGCCCTTGTAATCGAGATCAAGCCTCAACTCCGTTACGAATTGACGAAAAGCCGTGGGTTTGACCTCGTCCACAGTCGAAAACAAAGCCGCGCCAGCGCGCAAATAGGACGAGAAACTGTTAGCTCGTTGCTCCAGCGCCGAGGCGATGGCTTGGGTCAATTCGCGCACCTGCGCCTCTTCCTTCGCGCGGGCGTTGCTCTCAATCGCGAAAACACTCACCGCGGTAATGGCGGCAATCGCTGCGAAGATCGCCAACGGGACCGCGCGCGGATAGCTGACTAGCCAACGACTGACGCGGCTAAGCGACGAAGCAGATTGGTTATCCGCCTCACTCGCCAGCTCAGTCGTCGTTTCTTGATCCATGCCCACTTCGATAAGGGTTGCGCGCGTTTTCGCTTGATTGTCGATTGTCTCCTCGGAACCAAAGGTCAAGGCCTTCGTTCCCGGCATACACCCCTTGGGGCGAGGTTGAGGTTGGACAGAGCGCCGATCTTGCGCCACAAGGGAGCTTCCGCATCAAAGCGATGCGGGTTGGGATCAGAGGTCGAAAACGCGCACGATGTCATCGGAATCTATCTCCGGCGATCAATCGCCTGAACAGTCCAGCCAAGGCGAAGGAACGCCTAGGCCCGACTGGGCTGATGGGCTGCGTCAGCTTTACGATTCGGTTGTCGACGAACCTCTTCCCGACACGTTCAGGGATTTGCTTGAACGATTGGATGAAGATGGTGACGGTGAAGGGTGTGAGGCTGATGGCTCCGATGGGAGCCATAGCTGATGGCACAATCCGACAAGTCGGCCAAACCTCTCCCAAAGCGCACACCGGCTCAGAAGGCCGACTTCAAGCGTGAGCTTACCGATGTTGTTCCGCACTTACGCGCGTTCGCTCGAGGCCTATGTGGACGTCCTGACATGGCCGATGATCTGGTTCAGGAAGCGCTGCTGAAAGCGTGGGCCGCACAAGACCGTTTCGAACCCGGCACCTCGATGCGCGCTTGGACTTTTGTCATTCTGCGCAACGCGTATCTCACCGATATGCGCCGAAACCGCTTTCGCGGCGAATACGATGAAGGCGTGGCTGAGCGCATTCTGACCGCGCCAGCGGGTCAGGAAGAACCGATCCATCTTTCCGATATGCACCGTGCGCTGTTGACCCTGCCTCCCGAGAGGCGCGAGGCGCTGCTTTTGGTGGGCGCTGGTGGCTTCTCCTATGAAGAGGCAGCAAATATCTGCGGCTGCGCGGTCGGGACGATCAAGAGCCGTGTCGGACGCGCGCGCGCAGCGCTCAATTCTATGTTGGCCGAAGGGTCTATCCCGCAACGCTCAGTCGACGACGACATCGCGCACAGCGCTATCCTCGAAGAACTCGATGATGTTGCCGCAGGGCGCGGCGAGACCGCCAAAAGTTAATTGGGATCCGTTCGGTCCACGATTGATGTGACCGCGACATTCATTGTCACATTCCCAACGGTGCGCATGATGTCTGGCAGCATCTCGACCGCCACCAAAAGCGCCAACGGCTCAATCGGAAGCCCCATGGCAAGCGCTATCGGACCGATCGAGACGACAAAGCTGATGGAGCCGGGCAAGCTGACGGAGCCGACACTAATGATAACCGCCACAAGAATTCCCGTGACGATCAAAACAGGTGAGACTTCCACGCCTACCAAAGCCGCGACGTAAAGCGCGACCGCAAGGTTCATAGCGACGCTGGTCGCCCGGAAGATGGCTACAGCCAATGGCAAAACGAATTCCGCCGTACTGGGCCGAAGGTTCAGCCGAGCTGCGCTTTCAAGCATGGCGGGCAGGCTCGCAAGCGAGCTTTGCGTGGACAACGCCACGGCTTGCGCAGGAAGCACCGCTTGCGCAAAGGCTGGCAAGCCGACCCGGCCCAGGACAGCCCCCAACGCATAAGCCAGGACCAAGACAAAGCCGCCCATGGCCGACACAAGAAGGATGTAATGCGCCAACGCGGCGAACGCGCCGCCTCCGCTCTTGAGCCCGACACCAAAGGCCAAGGCTGCCACGCCAACTGGGCCGATCCACAAGACCCACCCAATAATCTGCAGCATCGCGTTGGCGAGCGCATGAAAGAAGGTAAGCAGGACTTCACCCTGTGCTTGAGGTAGGCGCGTGATTGCGACGGCAAACAACGTGAAGAAGATCGTGACGGGTAGCATCGCCGTCTCAGCGGCGGCGGCGACGATATTGGGAGCAATCACCGATTTCAGGAACTCAAGGACACCGGGAATCTCGCCCGCGCTCTGCTGATCGTCCGCCAGAAAGCCACTTGCTGTTTCAGGGATCGGGAAAGCCGCAAGAGCAAAAGGCAAGACCAGCGCGGTGAAGACACCGCCAGCGATCGCTACCACCAAAACCAAAGTCAGGAACCGCCGCGCGGCGGCGCCGGCTCGCGCGGCCTCAACCATTTGTACCAATCCCAGCACCAGCAAACTGGCCACCAAGGGCACAATAGTCATCTGCAAGGCCCTGAGCCACAAGCTGCCGAGCAGGGCGACGCTTTCCGTTACCTGCGTCGAGAGCCCACTTCCGGACAGAAGAACGCCAACGCCAAGCCCTGCTACCAGAGCGCCAAATGTAGCGAGCACTGGCAAGCGGATCGCAGCAAGCTCAAAGCGTCCCTTGACGTGCGCGTCGCCCCGGGCATCGGATGGATGGGTCAAGCGTGTCCTTTCGATGGGCAATAGAGTGATCCTTGCCCTTTCCTTCTGCCGATAACCGCGTCAGAAGTGTGTGACAAACTACGGGCTAAAATAGGGAACCGGAACCGCCCCATGTCACGCAAGTTCTTCGGCACTGACGGTATCAGGGGACGCACCAACCAAGGTGTGATGACCGCCGCCACAGCGATGAAGGTCGGCCAAGCCGCCGGGCGCCATTTTGTGCGCGGAGGGCACCGGCACCGCGTGGTCATAGGCAAAGATACGCGCCTGTCCGGCTACATGATGGAAAGCGCGCTGGTGGCTGGCTTCACCAGCGTCGGCGTGGATGTGATCATGACGGGTCCTCTGCCTAGCCCGGCAATCGCTTTGCTCACCCGTGAAATGCGCGCCGATCTTGGCGTCATGATATCGGCCAGCCACAACCTTTACGCCGATAATGGCATCAAGCTGTTTGGTCCCGATGGGTTCAAGCTCTCCGATGACGCCGAGGCTGAGATCGAACGCCTTATTGAAACCGAAATCCCGCTTGCGGCGGCCGAAAGCATCGGCCGCGCCCGCCGAATTGAGGACGCGCGTGGTCGCTACATTCACGCGGTCAAGCAGTCGGTCCCGGCTGATGTGCGCTTCGATGGGCTCAAGGTCGTGGTCGATTGCGCGCATGGGGCCGCCTATCAAGTCGCGCCTTCGGCGATTTGGGAGCTGGGGGCGGAAACCATCGTTCTTGGTGTTGAGCCCAACGGTACGAATATCAACGATGGGGTGGGTTCAACGGCGATCGAAGCGCTTCAGGCGCGGGTCGTCGAAGAAGGCGCGGATATCGGCCTTGCGCTGGATGGCGATGCAGACCGGCTCATTGTCGTCGATGAAAAAGGCAACAAGGTCGATGGCGATCAGATCATGGCACTGATCGCAACGCGCATGCTGCAACATGGCGCGCTAACCGGCGGCGGTGTCGTCGCAACGGTCATGTCGAACCTTGGTCTTGAGCGGTATCTCAACGGATTTGGTCTTTCGCTTGAGCGCACCAAAGTCGGCGACCGCTATGTTCTGGAACGGATGAAGCAGGGCGGTTTCAACGTGGGCGGCGAGCAGTCGGGCCATATGATCCTGCTTGATCATGGTACCACCGGTGATGGAACCGTCGCCGCGTTGCAGATGCTCTCCAGCCTTGTGCGCTCGGGCAAGCCGGCCAGCGAAATCCTGCATCTGTTTGATCCGGTGCCTCAACTGCTCAAGAATGTGCGCTACGAGGGGGGACAACCGCTCGATCAAGACGCGGTCAAAGCGGTGATCAGCAAGGCCGAGGCCGAGCTAAAAGGGCACGGACGCCTTGTCATCCGGCCATCTGGAACCGAGCCTGTCATTCGCGTGATGGCCGAAGGCGATGATCCCGCCCGCGTTGAAGGCGTGGTGGACCGCGTGTGCGAAGCCGTTCGCGCGGCGGCTTGAAGCGCGACTATGGCGCCAACGCAAAGCAAACCACCCCGCGTCCTGTCCATCGCTGGTTCCGATTCCTCGGGCGGTGCGGGGATCCAAGCGGATATCAAGACAATCGCCATGTTGGGCGGCTACGCGATGACGGCGGTCACAACGGTGACCGCGCAAAACAGCGTCGGAGTGCAGGCGATCGCGCCGATGTCTGGCGATGTGGTCGCGAAGCAAATGCGCTCATGCATCGAAGATATTGGCGTCGACGCGGTGAAAATCGGCATGCTGCACGACGAAGAGATTATCGAAGCGGTGGCGCAAGCTTTGAAGGCCCTTCCCGAGGAAGCCCCGATTGTGCTTGACCCTGTGATGATCGCGACCAGCGGCGCTGCGCTCATCGCGCCCGGGGCTATCACCGCCTTGCGGCACGCTCTCTTTCCGGATGCCAGCTTGCTCACGCCCAACCTGCCTGAGCTTGGCCATCTGGTCGGGCGCACGCTTGCGACGAGTGACGAAATGATCGTGGCGGCGCAGCAATTGAGCGAAGAGACCGGCGCTGCGGTCCTAGCCAAAGGCGGCCATACAAGCGATGATCGGATTATCGATATCCTTGTTCAACCCGGACAAGAGCCAGGTTATTTCGAGCATGAAAGGATAACGACGGCGCATACGCATGGGACAGGGTGCACGCTGTCCTCGGCCATCGCCACGCTGCTCGCTCACGGTCAGAGCATGGAAAACGCCGTGCGCCTGGGCCGCAATTTCGTTTTTAGGGCCATAGAGGCCGCGCCCGGTTACGGCTCGGGCAATGGCCCTCTTGGACATCAGGCGGTGCGTTCGCTCGCTGACTAGGTGGATCGCCGATTTATCGGTCGAGTTCGTAGAACCGCGCGATATGATCCCAGGCTTGTTCTGCGGTTTCGCACCAATGGAACAGATCAAGATCGTCCTTCGAGATCGTACCTTCCTCGGCAAACGCCTCAAAATCGATCACGCGCTCCCAAAAGTCGCGTCCGAACAGAAGGATGGGCAGCGGTTTCATCTTGCCGGTCTGCACCAGGGTCAGCAATTCGAAAAACTCGTCGAAAGTGCCAAATCCGCCCGGGAAGACCGCGACCGCTCGCGCTCGTAAAAGGAAGTGCATCTTGCGCAGGGCAAAGTAGTGGAAGTTGAGCGAAAGGTACGGCGTCACGAACGAATTGGGCGCTTGCTCGTGCGGCAGGATGATATTGAGACCAATGCTCTCGGATCCCGCATCGCTGGCGCCGCGATTGCCCGCTTCCATGATGGAGGGGCCACCACCTGTGCACACGACGAACTGGCGCTTGCCGTCCTCGATAATCGCCTTTTCAGAGACCATGCGCGAAAGCTTGTAAGCCTCGCCATAATACTTCGCCTTTGCCGCCAAACGTTCGGCAACCTTTTGCTCAAACTCGCTTTTGCCCTTGGCCGCTTCCAGTTTGGCTTCCACCTCTTCAGGCGCCGGAATGCGCGCGGAACCATACATCACAAGTGTCGAGCCCACGCGCGCTTCGTCGAGCAGCATCTCGGGCTTCAGCAATTCCAGCTGGAAGCGCACCGGTCGCAGTTCGTCGCGCAGCAAAAAGTCGGTGTCGCGAAAGGCGAGCTTATAGGCCGGGTGTTCGGTCTGTGGTGTGCGGTCGGGGGCTTCTTCGGCAAACCGGCTTTCTTCACCAGCGCGGTAGAATTTGCGGTCCGTTAGCTCGCGTTCGTTGGGGTCATCCGTCATGCGTGCGCGTCTAGGCGCAGGCAGTTGACGCGGCAAGCGATGATCTTTGATCCGACTGTTATCGCTCGGCCTGATAACACGGAAACGATCGCGCGACGCGAGCAGCAAAGGGTGGATGCCCCGTGAGGATTCGAACCTCAATTGACGGAGTCAGAGTCCGTAGTCTTACCATTAGACGACGGGGCAAGAGCGCCGCGCGCTTGGGTTGTGGGCCAAGTTTCGCAAAGCGAGCCGCGCATCTAGGAGCGCTCAACGCCAAGGTCAAGGCAACGCAAGACCTTCCGCCTGTGCGCGCAGTCCCCCTCAGGCAAACGCGCAGTGACGCTTCGCTTGCCCTGCCATCGCGCTTGAGGTAACTCTGGAAGCAGGTGCCCGCGCTACTCAAAAGCGCAGGTGATGAGAAAGAACTGGAATATGGCGGACACACTCCCGCCGGACAAAAAGAGGAGCGCTGGAAAAAACGGGAGCGGCAAGTCCGGCAGTGTAGCCGATTTTCGCTACAAGCGCTCCTTCCAGCAAGGCGGAAAAGGCCAACGCAGGCCCAAAGGTGGCCCGAATGGTCAGAGCAGAACGGCGCAGCGTCCAGCGTTAGCGGACGAAAAAGACAACGCCCGGGGCTCGAACACAGCGCATGCCCCAAGCGCTTCGCAACAGCGGCCATCCGGCGATGGGCGTGCGCCCTTCAGGCGCGAAGCCTACGCCGCCCTAGACCTTGGAACCAACAATTGCCGCCTTCTGATCGCAAGGCCGTCTGGCAAGGATTTCACGGTCATCGACGCCTTTAGCCGCGTTGTGCGTCTGGGCGAAGATGTTGCCACAACGGGACGGCTGTCGGATGAAGCGATGGACCGAACGTTGAGCGCCTTATCTATCTGCGCCGATAAGCTGAAACGCCGCAACGTGCGCTTAGCCCGTTCGGTCGCCACGGAGGCGTGTCGCCGAGCTGAGAACGGTGCAGACTTCATTGAGAGGGTGCGGCGTGAGACGGGCATTGCGCTTGATATAATCTCCGCTGAAGAGGAAGCGCGCCATGCGGTTTTGGGGTGCCACATCCTGCTGGAGCAAGGCACCGGCCCAGCGATCATTTTCGATATTGGCGGCGGATCGACCGAACTGGTTCTGCTGGAGTCCGATGGTCAATCGACCGGCAAGATCCCGCGCATCATCGACTGGCAGAGCGTCCCATGGGGCGTCGTCTCGCTGACGGATACTGTGAAACAGAATAGTCGTGACGAACGCGGGCGAAGAACACGTTACGAAGAGATGCGCCGATTGGTCTCCGAAAGCTTTGCGCCTTTTGGCAAGCGGATTGCCGAGGTGGCGCGTGAAGATGACCTCCGCTTGCTGGGGACAAGCGGGACCGTCACGACACTCGCGAGCCTGCATCTTGAGTTGCCGCATTACGATCGCAAGGCAGTCGACGGGTTGATTGTGCCCAGCTCGGCGATGCGCTCGATCAGCGCCGAGCTTTCGTCGATGTCATCGCAAGACCGCAGCGAGTTGCCCTGCATTGGGCAGGACCGCGCCAGCTTAGTGGTGGCGGGCTGCGCAATTCTGGAATCGATACTCGACTTATGGCCCGCTGAACGCCTCGGTGTCGCGGATAGAGGGATCCGTGAAGGTATCCTTCGCAGCTTGATGGCGGCGGAGCGGCAGAGCGAGAAAGCGCTCAAATCCTTGAAGCAATCGCGTTCGGATCAGGGTGCGAAACCATGAGGCCGATGACATGAGCCGCTCAGGCCGCAATCCGGATCGGCGGGTCAAAACGGCAAAGAAGCGCAGCGAGAGTTCAACACGCTGGTTGCAGCGTCAGTTGAACGATCCGTATGTGAAGAAAGCAAAGGCCGATGGATATCGCAGCCGCGCCGCTTACAAACTGATCGAGCTTGACGAGCGCTTTGGCTTGATCCGGGGCGCGCAAAGGGTGGTGGACCTCGGAATAGCTCCCGGCGGATGGAGCCAGGTCGTGCGCGCCAAAGCCCCAAAGGCGCAGGTTGTAGGGATCGATTTGCTTCCGACCGAGCCCATTGATGGGGTAACGATCTTCGAGATGGATTTCATGGACGATGCGGCGCCAACCACTCTTGAAGAGGCGTTGGGTGGGCCACCTGATCTCGTCCTGTCGGACATGGCGGCCAATACAGTCGGCCACAAGCAGACGGATCATCTGCGTACCATGGGCTTGGTGGAATTGGGAGCGTGGTTTGCCGTGGACACCCTTGATAAAGGGGGCGCGTTCGTCGCCAAGGTGCTGGCCGGGGGCACAGACAGCGAATTGTTAGCGCTCTTGAAGAAGCACTTTACCACCGTGAAACACGCAAAGCCTCCGGCAAGCCGAAAAGGCTCGTCAGAATGGTACGTAGTGGCTCAAGGGTTCAAAGGCCGCGAGTGAACCGCTAGCCCAGCGAAAAGCTTAGGCTTCAGCGTCGGTTTCGGCTGCGTCAGCGACAACCTCTTCGGCTTCCGGTTCAGCCGGTGTGAACTCTGGCACCGGCAAGTCCGAACCAAGTGAGTTCATGTAAAGCGCGACCGCGGCGCGATCTTCCACTTTGGAAAGACCCGCAAAGCTCATCTTGGTCCCTTCGACATACGCGGCCGGACGCTTGAGCCACTGGTTCATTTCTTCCCAGCCCCACGCACCGCCAAATCCGGACATGCCAGACGAATAGTTGAAGCCCGGTTTTGCGCCGACATCAGCGCCCATAATGGCGTGCAGATTCGGGCCAACCCCGTTCGCGCCGCCGGCTTCGATTGAGTGACACGCTGCGCATTTTGCGAAGACTTTGGCTCCATCGTCCACGGACACCAGTGTCAGCGCTTCAGCCATCGTCATTTCGGCTGGCTTCCCGCCGCCCGCGTCTTCCGCGCCCTCGATCACATAGCCCAGTTGTTCCGGGCGTTGCGGGTCAGAGCCGTGGAAATACTTGCCCGACAGGATCGAGAGGCCAAGCCCAAGTCCCGCCGCGAAAAGCACCCAGCCCGCCGCTGTGTTGAAAAGGTCACCGCCAGCGCCTTGAGCCTCGGTGTTTGCGTCCAAGTTTGTTTGATCAGTCATCCCGAACGCCCCCTTAATCGGGGCACTGCTAGACCGCAAGAGAGATCGCATCACCAATTAGTGCAATTGGCGCAAGTTTCACGATTACGCCCAAAAACGCGCCTTGCTCCCACGCAAAGGTGCCTATAGCAGCGGCGTCATGCGCAGTTTTCCTGGTCCTGCTTTGCCCATTGTCGACAAAATGCGCGCGGAAGCAGAGCGCGATCCCGCGCGTGCCATCGCGTATCAAGGGTCGCCGGGCGCCAATTCGCACCGCGCGGCCAACGAAGCCTGCCCCGATTATAACCCTCTGCCCTGCTTCAGCTTTGAAGACGCGCTTGAAGCCGTGAAAGACGGCCGAGCGGCTCGCGCGATTATCCCGATTGAAAATTCTCAGCACGGCCGGGTCGCCGATATTCACTTCCTGCTGCCTGAGAGCGGGCTTTCAATTGTCGGCGAACACTTCATGCCGATCCACCACGCGCTGATGGCGCCGGCTCTTGCCAACGGGACGCCGCGCGGACCCGATGATGCGATCGAAGGCGCATACAGTCACCCGCAGGCGCTCGGCCAATCGCGGCTGTTCTTGCGCCAGCGGGGAATCGTGCCGCTAAGCTATGCGGATACGGCGGGCGCGGCGGCCTACGTCGCTGAGCGAGGGGATCCCAAGATGGCGGCGATCGCTCCGGCCATCGCAGCGGAGCTGTACGGGCTGGACATCATCGAAAACCACGTCGAGGACAGCCAGGACAACATGACGCGATTTGTCGTGCTCGCCGACAAGCCGGCTTTTCTGACGAACGACCCGGATCGCCCCGCCATCACCACCTTCGTCTTCGAAGTGAAGAACATTCCCGCCGCGCTGTATAAGGTGCTCGGCGGTTTCGCGACCAACGGCGTCAACATGACCAAGCTGGAAAGCTACCAGCATGGCACCAGCTTTTCCGCCACCCGCTTTTACGCCGACATTATCGGAACGCCGGGCGACCCGGCTGTGGATCGTGCGCTTGAAGAATGCGCGTTCCATTCCAAGGAGTTGCTTATTCTGGGCACTTATGAGCAAGCGCGGCCGCGCGGATAAAGGGGCCTCAGCCCATTGCTGCGTCTGACTGCACTGGATCCACAGCTCACATACCCGGTTGCGTGTCGCATCGCGTCATGCCACCCCGGTGCAGCATGACGCAACCGGCCTCCTCAGTCTCTGCTATCGATACCGTCAACGACGACGCTGAAACGCAAAGCGCGGCCAATTTCGATCTGCCTTACGCTTACGATAGCATTCGCGCGGATCCCAAGACCCAGTTTGAGCCGCTTGAACTCAGTCCTCCCGAACCACGCGAGCCGTCTTGGATTGAGCAAGCTCTTCAAGCGGTGCTTGATTGGCTTGGCGAGATTCTCGGACCCATAGGCGGCGCAATTGCGGCCTTCTGGCCCGTCCTTCAGTGGGTCCTGATTGCCGCTCTTGCGGGTTTCGTTCTTTATCTCGCGGTGCGTTTGGTTGGGCCAATGGCCAAACGCGGCGCACAGGCCGAAAACGGTGATGATGTCGAAACGGAATGGACACCGACGCAGCGTGATAGCCTGGCATTGCTCGAAGACGCGGACGCCCTTGCCGCGCAAGAACGCTATGGCGAGGCGGTCCATCTGTTGCTGAAACGCAGCGTGGGTCAGATCGCCGAGGCAAAGCCCGATTGGGTCAACCCATCCAGCACCGCGCGCGAACTCGCGGCCCTCCCTCGCCTTTCGCAAGGCGCGCGGGAAGCCTTTGCCCTTATCAGCGCGGTGGTGGAAAGCAGCCTGTTCGCGCTGCAGCGCTTGTCGCGCGGCGATTGGGAGCGCGCCCGCCAGGCTTACACCGACTTCGCGCTAGCCAGTATCACGGCGCAGACGCCAACCGATCGGGAGCCCTCGTGAAAGGCGGCGCGCGAGGCCCTTTCAGCCGCACGGGCGTTTTGGCGCTTCTGATCGTAGGCTTCGGCGTTTTCGGCACGATCCTGTACCTTATCGGCGTCGGAGATATCGGGCCGCAGGAAAGCAATAACGGACAAGCCCATGCGGCGGCCAAAGGCCTGACTGGGTATTCCGCTTTGGCTGCGTTGCTGGAGGCCGATGGCGCAGATGTGGAGCTCTCGCGCGACACGGCCGGGCTCAGAACGACTGACCTTCTGGTGCTGACGCCTCCTCGCGGTATGAATCCCGAAGACTTGCGCGAGATTATCGAGGAACGCGATGCGTTTGGTCCAACGCTCATCATTCTACCCAAATGGAGCGCGATCGACCCTAGGTTTGTGACCGCGCAGATTGAGGACGCGGATGCGGTTGAACGGGGTTGGGTGGTTTTGAGCGGTGCGAGTTCGCCGCGATGGGCGAACGAAGAAAGCGGACCGCTGGCCTTGGACGTTGTTCCCATCGGCCGGGCCATAGAGGCGGAACCGGCGGACATGGTGGCCTCGTTGGACAACGAACCGATGAGCCAAACCGATTTTGCGTTGAAGGGCGATCAACCGCGCCCTTTCAAAACACGCTCACCGCTCGCGCCAATGAAGGGCAACTTGCCCAGCGCTGTAGGCTTTCAGTCGAGAATCCAGCAACCGCACGCTCCGCTTGTTGTCGATGCGCAAGGCCGCACGCTTGCGCTTTCGCTTGGCGCTGGTGAGGGTTCCGAAGATCCCGACATGCAGCCCAGCAATTTGGGCTGGGTTGTTTTCGTGATCGCACCCGACCTTATGAACAATTGGGGCCTGGCTGATCCGGCCCGCGCGCAAGCCGCGCTTGCTATCGTGCGTTTCATGGGCGGTGGTTTTGGCGATCGCGTGGTCTTTGACCTGACAACCAACGGATTTGGCGCGACGCTGAACCTGCTTACTTTTGCCTTCAGGCTCCCATTTCTGGCCGCCACGATATGCCTTTGCCTGGCTATGTTTGCCCTAGGCTGGCGCGCCTTTTTCCGGTTTGGGCCGGCTGTCGCTCGGAAACGCCAGACGGCATTTGGAAAAGCGCAGCTTGTCACGAATGGGGCCGACCTCATCGTGCGCGGCAATCGGCTCGCTTTATTGACCAAGCCTTACGCCGCGCTGATCGCGCGTAGGATTGCAGGGAATTTGGGCCTTTCGGCGCACGATCCACAAGCGATCGATGCAGCGTTGCAAGAAAGGCGGACAGGTGGCCCTTCGTTCGCCAAAAGCGCCTCCAAGCTGACATCGGCGACAAGTTCAGACGCGGTTCTGAGCGCCGCTCAGGCGCTTTACGAACAGTCGGCGCGCCCTGAAACCGATACGAAAGGACACACGCAAGCATGAGTATGAGCCTAGACGACCTTCGCGCTCTGGCCGACAAGATACGCGCTGAGACCGCAAAGGCGATCGTTGGCCAGGACGCGTTGATCGATCAGCTTCTGATCGCGACTCTCGCGCAAGGCCACGTGCTGATGGAAGGACCGCCGGGTACCGCCAAGACCTTTCTTGCCCAAAGCTATGCGACCGCGCTTGGCCTTGAGTTTGGGCGGATCCAGTTCACTCCCGATCTGTTGCCTGGCGACATTCTTGGCTCCAACCTGTTCAACTTTCAGACCAGCGAATTTACGCCCACACGCGGCCCGATCTTTAGCGAGCTTCTGTTGGCGGATGAAATCAACCGCACCCCGCCCAAAACACAGGCCGCCTTGCTCGAAGCGATGCAGGAACGGCGGGTCACGCTGGACGGCGAAACGCACACTCTGCCTGATCAGTTCATGGTGATCGCGACGCAAAACCCGATCGAGAATCAGGGCGTTTACCCGCTTCCCGAGGCGCAGCTTGATCGCTTCTTGTTCAAGCTTTTGATCCCCTATCCCGATGAAGCAGAAGAAGCCCGAATTGTAGCGACCTATGGTCAACGCCAAGGCCCTCAGCGTCCCTCGGCGCTAGGGGTGCGCGCGGTGGCTGATCCGAACACGCTTTCAAACGCTATCGCGGCTTTGGAAGGGGTGACGGTGGCTGACGAGATTACCTCTTATGTCGTCCGGCTGGTTCGCGCCACGCGCGATCACGCGGATCTGATCGTCGGAGCCAGCCCACGTTCAGCGGTTTTGCTCGCAAACGCGGCGCGGGCGCGCGCGGCGCTCGACGGGCGCGATTACACGATACCCGACGATGTCAAAGCGCTGGCGGTACCCGTTCTTCGGCACCGCCTTACTCTGTCCCCCGCCGCCGAAATAGAGGGTCGCGATATCGAGGCTCTGGTTGCCGACTTGGTCGAAGCCACGCAGGCTCCACGCTAGGCTGCATCGTTGGAATTCCCACGTTTCTTGAAGCGCTTCAGTCCACAGTTTGCGCCAGTGATCCCAACACAGCGCGCGGCGTGGGCGTTAGCCGCTTTTGCGCCGATAGCGCTTTTGATTGCCGCGCTCGCACCGGGCTTTTGGATTATCTCCCCTATCGCAGCAGCGGGGCTTTTCATGCTGGTTCTAGTGGACGCGATGCAGGCCGGCTCAACACCGGTTTGGCGGATCGAGACGCCCGCCGATACAGAGGTCGGCCAAGAGACACAGCTTTCGATTCTCGCTCAGTTTCGTTCAGGCCAACCTCGTCAGGTCGAAGGCGCGATGGAAACCGACCCGCGTTTGGCCGAAGGCGGGCGTGTCTGGTTCGAGCTCGCGTTTGATGCCGATAAACAGCGCCATGGCGGCAGCGACATTGTGCGCCCGACACGCCGCGGCACAGCCAGAATCGCGCGCGCTTGGCTGCGCTGGACCGGGCCGTTGGGGGTTGGCGCTCGGCAATCTCAGCTCGAACTGGAAGACGCGGTGCGCGTGTGGCCAGATCTATCTTCGGTTCGATCCAAGCAGTTGCAAACCTTCTTGCGCGACGCTCAGACAGGCCTGATCGCGCGGCGCATCCGCGGCGAGGGCACCCAGTTTGAAGCGTTGTCCGAATATCAACCCGGTATGGATCGCCGTCGCATCGACTGGAAAGCCAGCGCGCGCCACATCGCGCTCTACGCGCGCGAGAACGAAAGCGAGCGCGACAATCAGATCGTCTTCGCCTTCGACTGCGGACAGGCCATGTGCGAGCCCGTGGACGCCATGCCGCGCATAGACCGAGCGGTTTCCGCTGCGCTGGCCTGCGCGTATGTGGCTTTGAAAGGCGGCGACAAAGTGTCTCTTTTCGGGTTTGCTCAGCGCCCGCAGGTTATGACCCCGTTCGGCAGCGACAGCCGATCCTTTCATCGCGTGCAAAGCGCGGCGGCGGGCCTCGATTACAACGACGCTGAGCCGAACTTCACCTTGGCTCTGGCCACACTGACGGCCAAACTGCGCCGCCGATCGCTGATTGTCCTGTTCTCGGACTTCACTGACCCCACGGCGGCCGAGTTGATGATCGAAAGCGTCGGACGACTGGTGAAGAAGCATCTTGTCCTCTTCGTTACGATCGCCGACTCCGAGTTGCAGACGTTCATAGAAGAAGAACCAACCGACATCGCCACTCTCGCACGCAGCGTCACCGCCGAAACGCTTTCCCAACAGCGCCGCGTGGTCTTGCAGCGGTTAAGGCGGCTTGGCGTCGATGTGATAGAGGCGCCTTGGCAGGAAATTGGCTTTGACCTCATCGACCAATACTTTGCTATCAAAAGCTCGGAGGCCATCGGATGAACCGCCCGAACGCTTTGGCCTCTTTTGGTAGCCGTTTTTCCCGCCGAGAGCTCGAGCCACCGGCTGATATTACGAGCGCGGCCTTGCGTTCCGACCGGTTCCGGCTTGAGCGGGAGGATGACTGGCGTCGATTGGAGAGCATCGTTTCGCGAATGGAGGGCGGCGGGCTGAAAGGGGTCAGCGATCAAGATCTGCTTGCCCTTCCCACGCTTTACCGCACGGCGGCCTCCAGCCTGTCGGTGGCCCGCGAAACGTCCTTGGATCTGGCAACCCTCAACTATCTGGAAGGCCTTGTGCAGCGCGCCTGGTTCCAGGTCTATGGGCCTCGAAAGAGCCTGTTTGGCTGGCTGCGCGAGTTCTTCATGGGAGGGTGGAGCCGCGCTGTGCAGGCTTTGTCAATCGACATTGGTATTGCGCTTATTGCGGTGGTCGCGGGCGCGGCTGTAGGCTGGATCCTGGTCGATTCCGACCCGGATTGGTACTTTCGCCTTGTCTCAGAAAGCATGGCCGGGTCACGCGCGCCGGGCGCCAGCCGCGAGGCGCTGGAAGCCACTCTGGCCATAGAGGACGATGCGGGCGGCTTGTCCGCCTTCGCGGCCCAACTGTTCAGCAACAACGCAGGCGTGTGCATCCTCGCTTTTGCCCTTGGCTTTGCTTTCGGCATCCCCTCGCTGCTGCTGCTGATCCACAATATGGCGCTTTTGGGCGCGATGATGTGGGTGTTCGCGAGCGCGGACCTGGCTTACGAATTCGGCGGCTGGCTTAGCGTTCATGGAACAACCGAGCTGTTCGGTATTCTTCTGTCCGGCGCGGCGGGCCTGCATATCGGCAGATCGATGGCGTTTCCTGGCGAAAAAGCGCTTTTGGAGGCGGCGTCGGCGGCAGGTCGGCGGGCTGCGGTGGTCATGCTTGGTGTCGTGATCATGATGATCGTTGCCGCCTTGCTCGAAGCGTTCCCGCGCCAACTGGTTGAGGGGGCGACCAATCGCTATCTAATCGGAGGGTTCTTCCTCGCGTTCTGGCTGAGCTATTTCTTTTTACTGCGCGTGTCAGCGCCTGATGGCGAAGCGGACGCGTAGTGGCGCAGACCAAAGCTCAACCCGGACCTATTGGCGCGCCGATCAACGCAAAGCGCGTGCGCACCATCACCACACCGGAAGGCATCACCGTTCCCGTGACAGTCGCCTCCCGCGGCGCGCGGTTCAGCGCGCTGATGCTCGACCTCTTTTTCTTGCTAGCGGCGCTCTTCCTCATCGATCTTGTCCTCGATTCCATAATGGGCGGCGTTGGCTTCGACATGGGATCGGAAGGCGGCGAAAACACATCGAGCGCTCGCGAATTTCTGTTTGTCGCCGGAATCATCTTCGGTTTCTTTGGCTGGTACGGGTATTTTCTGATCCAGGAGCTGGGGCCCAGAGGCGCGACCTTCGGCAAACGCCTGGTCGGCATTCGTGTCGCTGCGCGCAATGGAGAACGGCTCACGCCTGAGGCTGTCATCGCTCGCAATCTGCTCCGCGATGTCGAGATTTTCTATCCCCTCGTTTACATGATCATCGCCTTGGTGCTCAGCCTGATGGACGAAATGAGCGGAGGCCTGATTTGGGCGGCGGTTGCCTGGTTCTTGCTGTTTGCGCTCTTCCCCTTTTTCAACGCCGACGCCCTGCGCGCGGGCGATGTGGTGGCGGGCACATGGGTGCTGGAGGCCCCTCGCACCAAACTCAAAGCTGCGATCTCCACACAGGGAGCCGCGACCGCTGAAAACGCCAGCGACGTAACCGGCCAGCGCTATGAATTCGGCGATAAGGAACTCGCGATCTATGGCGAGCGCGAATTGCAGACGCTTGAGAGGATGCTGCGCGAGAATAACGAGGAAGCGCTGGCGGCCGTTCAAGCCACGATCTGTCGCAAGATTGGCTGGGAAACAGGGGCCGGTGATGAACGCGCTTTCCTCGAAGCCTATTACGCGCAATTGCGCGCGCGGCTCGAGACCAATATGCGCTTTGGCAAACGCAAGGTGGATAAGCACTCATGACCGATTTTACGATCCGGCCCGACCCACTCGAAAGCAAGGACGTCCTCGACTTGTTGCAAATGCATCTGGCAGAGATGCACGCCGCCTCGCCGGTCTGCAAAGTGCACGCCATGCCAGCTGAGCGCCTGCGCGAAGACGACGTCGCTTTCTTTGCTGTGCGAGAGGGATCGTCACTGGCCGCTGTGGGCGCGCTCAAAGCGCTGGATGGCCAGCGCGGCGAGCTTAAAAGCATGCGCGCCGCTCCTGAATTTCGAGGGAGGGGCGTTGGGCGTGCGCTTTTGGACCACTTGATTGCCGAAGCACGCGCGCGCGGCCTTAGCTGGCTGGGACTGGAAACTGGGCGGACACAGGAATTCGCCGACGCGCGCAGGCTGTATGAGCGCTATGGCTTTCGCGAGTGCGAAGCGTTTGACGGCTATACATCCGATGATTTTAGTGTCTGTATGGGGCGGTCCTTGTGAACATGAAGCGCAGAGAGTTCGTAAGCGGAGCCATGGCGTCAGGCATAGCCTTCGGAGCCGCGTCATGCGTCCCACCCGATCAGAGTCCCGCCGGGCGACTTTTGGCGCAGCTTCGGATCATCCAGGCGCAAGCCGACGGCACATTGGGCGTCGAGTTTTACGACACAGGCTCAAAGATGTCGCTTGGCCTCAACGCCGATCGGCGGTTCGGCCATTGCTCTTCGTTCAAGCTGTCGCTGGCCGCCAAAGTCCTGGTCGAGGACGCGCGCGGGCTGATTGATGCGGATCGGCGCGTGACGTGGACAAAGGAGGAGATGATGTTCGTCTCGCCGTTCACGTCGAAGCGAATAGAAGAAGGCGCCACGTTGCGCGAGCTTGCGGAATTTACACAGAAATATTCCGACAACACCGCCGCCAACGTCCTGCTGCGCGAATTGGGTGGCCCGGCTGCGCTGACGGGGTTTTGGCGTTCGATTGGCGATGACACCAGTCGGTTGGACCGGATTGAGCCAGCCCTGAACAATGTGCCCGTCACCGAAATCCGAGACACCAGCACGCCAGCGGCCATGGCGCGCACCGTCGCGAAGTTGATCTACGGGGACGCGCTTCCCCAAGCCGAGCGCGCCACCTTGAAGCAATGGATGGCCGACACACGCACCGGCGCGCGCCGGGTTCGCGCAGGGCTTCCCGAAAAATGGGCGAGTGGAGACAAGACGGGCACCTCGATGTGGCTGGGCACGAACCGGCTTTACGTCGACGTCGGCTATGTCGAACCACCTGAGCAGCCCCCGCTCACCTTTGCAGTTTATCTGCGTTCGCGCTTTGGCGAGGACGGGATCGCGCAAGAGGCGGAAACGGCCTTAGCCAGAGTTGGCGAAGTTCTGGCCACTATGGGAGAGAAGAAGGACTGGTTTCCCTTCTGAAGGGACTTTATCGCTGTTAAAATTTTAACGTTGATAAAAGTTGCAAGCACGCGTATCCCCTCGGATCAAGGAGGGAGCGATGTCAGCCAAACGCGAACAGGCCATTTCGGAACGCAAGCGGCGTATTTTTGACGCTGCGCGCGCGATTATATCGCAGCAAGGGCTCGAAGGTCTGACTACGCGGGGCCTTGCGCAAGCCGCCGGGCTGACCGTCCCGACGCTCTACAATTTGGTCGGCGGCAAAGACGCGATCCTGACGCACATGGTCTCTCAAAATGTCGAAGCGATCTGGGAACGGCTGGCGCTTGACCGGCGCGCCACACCGCTCGACATGGCCGACGCGATTGTTGATGAGGCTTATGAAGTCGTCCGCCGCGAGAAAGCGTTCCATCGCGCGATCCTGCCCCTGATGATCGAGCTTGAGGTCGTGCTGGCCGCCAACCCGGAACGCGATGATCCGGGCGCTCGCGCCGCCAATCGCTGTGTCGAGATGGCGCAGTTCGCTTGCCAGACGGCGATTGATAGCGGCGAATTGCGCGGCACCATTCCGGCGGCTGAACTGGGCCAGCAAATGTTCATCACCTATCGCGGGCCTATGCGCGATTGGCTGGAAGGCGTGATTTCTTCGGCCGAAATGATCCGGCGTCAACGGCGCGGCTTTTACCTCGTCTTGGCCGCCGATGCCTCGGACGGCTTCCGATCGATCCTGATCAAGCGAGTGGCGCGCCTGGCCGAACAGCAAACAGCAACACCTGTCATGGAGGACGCGGCGTAATGGAACGCACGCTCAAGCTGGTGGCCTACAGCCTGCCAATCATCTTCGCTTTTGCCTTTCTGGTCCCTGTTATTGATCAAGGGATGCAGGCGCTGGGTCTGGCCGCGCCTTTCGGCCTTTCAACGCTGACCTTCGCGCTGGTTGTTGGCGGGGGTTGGGGCCTATTCGCGCAGATTACTGGAAGGTGGCTATGAACGCGCATTCGCCCATTGTGCCCAGCGATCTTTCGCAGCTCTCCGACGGTGAGCTGAAGAAGCTCGAGCTCAAGATTGCGCGCAAGTACTCTGGCAAGGTGCCCTGGATTGCGGTCCTCTGGGCGTTCGGGAACATGGCCGTGTGGCTGAGCCTGTGGCCGCTTGTGTTTATGGAGATATTGCCCTTGTGGGCCGCTTTCCCGATTGCGACCGTGTGCATGGCGCTGGTTTATCTGCCCACCCACGAAGCGCAGCACGATATCATCGCCCGGCCCGGCACGAACCTGCGCTGGCTCAATGAACTGGTCGGCCACGCAACCAGCTGGATGATCGTTTATCCTTTCGAGGTTTTGCGCATCACACACCTTGATCACCATCGCCACACCAACGACCCGGAACTTGACGTTGATATCACGGTCAACTCAAAGGGGCCTTGGCATGCGATCTGGAACATCGTTCGGCAGCGCCAGCCGAACGCCAAACGCAACACCGACTACCTCGCCGCTCTGGTGCGAGCGAACCGGCTTGACCTGATCGTTCTATCGATCGCGTACAAGGTGACCTTTATTGGCGTTTTGGGCGCGCTGGCGTGGAATGGCGACGCGCTTGAGGCGCTGTTCCTGTGGTGGCTGCCCTACCACTTAGGGATCACTTACATCGTGTTCTTCTTGAGCTGGGCGCCGCATCATCCCGGCGGCGAACAGGGGCGCTATCGCAACACACGGTCTTGGAAATCGAAAGTCGGCAATCTGGGTTCGATGGGGATGCAATTCCACATCGTGCACCACCTGCACCCCTATATTCCGCTGCACCTGACGCCGGCGGCCTATTGGGAGATGAGCCCGATCCTTGAAGCGCGCGGAGCAAGGTTGGGGCTCTAAAGCCTGACTGCTTTAGTGGTCAGGGGTGCCGTCCGCGCCTGCGCCATCCTCACCGCCGAAAATAGCGACTTCGCTCATGCCTTCGCTGTTCGCTCGGCCGCGATACATACCGCTGGTGTTGAAACTGAAAAGGGCATGACCTTCGGGGGTTATGAGGATAACGCCGCCATCGCCGCCGAGTTCGGCCACTTCGGCCATCACGTCATCGGCAATTGATTGAGCCCGATATGCGCTTGCATCAGCTTTTTTCCCGCTCGACGAAACGATCGCCATCGGAGCGCCAAGACGCAGTGTTGAACAAATCTCCTGCGCCACACCCACACGAATAAAATACTCGCCCCAGCCGGTCGCAGAGACAGCGCAACTGCGGTTGTCCGCGTAGGTTCCTGCGCCGATCACGGGCGCATCGCCAATCCGCCCCCAGCGCTTCCCAGTCATTCCGCCGGTTGACGTGCCCGCGGCGAGATTGTCGTCCATGTCGAGCGCCACCGCGCCCACCGTGCCGAACTTGAGATCAACATCGAGCGCGGAGAGCTCTTCGGCTTTCATCCGCTCCAGAGATTTCTTGCGCCGTTCAGTGCCAAACCACTCTGGTCCCGCTGTTTCTAGGCCGTTTTCGCTCGCAAATTGCTCAGCGCCCTCGCCCATCAGGAAGACATGCGGGCTTCCTGTGCGCACCTTATCGGCAAGAAGGATCGGGTTTTTGATCGTCGTCACGCCGGTCACCGCGCCCGCGCTGCGATCGCGGCCATCCATGATGGAGGCGTCGAGTTCGTTGCGCCCCTCCCATGTATACACCGCGCCGCGTCCGGCGTTGAACAGCGGCGAATCTTCCATCGGGATAATCGCGGCCTGCACCGCGTCCATCGCGCTGCCGCCTTCCGCCAGGATTTTGGCGCCCGCGTCCAGAGCCTCTTGCAAAGCCGCCTCGTACTCGGCCCGCTTTTCCGGCGTCATCTTGTCTTTCGCCATGGTCCCAGCGCCGCCATGGATCGCAATCGACCATTTGGGAGCGCTGTCTTCATGGCCATCGGCCACAGCGGGTTGAGCAACAAAAGCGATAGCCGCCGCCAGTGCGGCGCGAAGCGTAGCCTGTATCATGCCGACAAGGGCTAACCCATCTGCGCGCCCTAGGCCAGAGCCCAGATGGTCGGTTTAAGGCTGCGCCAAAAACTCGCCCAACAATGCGAACACATCCTTGGCCTCGCGCGTTGGCGTGATCGCCATAAAGACGTGCGGAGCGGCTTCGTATTCGTACAGCTTTGCATCGACACCCGCCTCGCGAAGCTTCCCGGTGAAGGTGCGCGAATCGACGATGAAGAGATCGTGCCGCCCGGTCCAGATCCGGGTGGGCGGCAGGAGCGCGAGCTCGTCTTTGGAGGTAAACAGCGGGCTGCATTCGGCGGAAGAGGGATCGCGTCCACCTGCATAAATCTCGCCGCACACGTGCAGGCCATCAACACTCAGCATGATGTCGTCGGGCTCGACCGCGCGGATCGCCGGATTAGCGGCGGTCTGATCAAGCCACGGTGCGAACAAGGCGAGCTTGCTCGGCTGCGGGCCGCCTGCTCTGGTCAATCGCAGCGCGAGGCTGAGCGCCATATGGCCGCCCGCGCTGTCGCCATTCAGCACAATCTTCGCGGGATCATGCCTAGCCGCCAGCGCCGCAAAGGCTGCGTCAGCCTGCGCATCGGCGGCGCTGTAGGTATTCTCGGGCACCACAGGGTAAAGCGGCAGCGAGATCGAGCAGCCCAACCGGTCAACCATCGCGGCGGCCAAGGGCCAGTGCTCCTTGAACATCGGCAACACAAAGCCCCCGCCGTGGAAATAGAGCATATGCCATGCGCCGGGACCGGACTTGGGATGAAGCGTTACCACCGGCTCCCCCGCCGCCTCCCAGCGCTCAACCCGATACTTCGTCTCAAACTTATCGGGCATGGGCGCATCGACGGGCGTTGCACGGTCGTAATACATCTGTCGAATACTTTCAGGCTCTGACGGAAAGATCGGCATGCGCTTGCTCATCAGCCACGTGATCGCGCGCATGGCGAGGCTCGCTTTCGGGCTGCGCAGTTCGATGGACGTGTCGGTCAACATGGATCTCTCTCCTTGTCGGGGAGAGTGGCGCAGCGTGCGACAGTGTCAAGCGTCGAGGGCGGTTATGAGACCCTCGTTCAACCACAATCCCAGCATCGCGCCCGCCTTTTGCGCGGCATCAGCGATCGCGCCGTCGTCGGCGTCGTCGCCGGCGATCAGGTCAATGAGCTCGCCGTACCGCGCGCCCATTTGCGCCGCTTCGAAAGCGCGCGCGGTGTCGGCCTCGACCATCAGGAAAGTGGGGCGCTCTCCCTCGCGCCAGACGAGGCGGCCTTGTTCGCTCTCGTAACCGCGTAGGTCCCGCTCGCCGCCCTCTTCACCTAGCGATTTCCAAAGCGCGGTCAGATCATGCGTCACCCGGCGCGCAACCGCGCGCGTTTGAAAGGTCAAGCTGAGCCCGAGCCATTCGGCGTCGCCAAATCCAGCGCTCGCCTTGGCGAAATCTTGCGGTGTGATCGCGTCTTCGTCCGGCGCGCCGACCAGATCGAGCATCGCCCATTCGAGCCATGCCAGCTCAGCTACTTCGGCGTTGTTGGGAAACAGCTCTGCGCAGGTTCGGTCATACCCCTCGCCTGCCCTGTCGATGGTCCAATGCGAAGGCGGGTTGGCAATCAGGTGATTGATGCTGGCGGTGCGAAACGCGTCCTCCCCGATGTAGCGGGCGGTGCGTTCAAAAGACTCCTCGAGCGCGCTCATCAAAGCGCTGCGATAATTGCCGCGATACACCGAGAGACCTAGCGCGTGGCTGTTGCCCCACCCGTCTGGCAGCGGCGTGTCCTCATCAAGGATGGCTCGCATGAAATCCGCCTGAAGCTTAGCGAGGGTCATACGAGTTCCAGCGCGCCAGCTGCATCGCGCGCCCGGTCCAGCTCGGTCAACAGATCGCCAAGCGGAGGAATATTCTGGTCGCGCTCAATCGTTGTGGCGACGGGCTGGTCGATCAGCCCCATGGCCTCGGCGTACAGATCCCAGACCGGATCGATAATTGGGCGATCATGCGTATCGATGATGACAGGCCGGTCCTCGGTTGCCGGATCGTGACCCGCCAAGTGAATCTGGCGCACCCGATCCAGCGGGAGGCCCTTTAGATAGTCCATCGCGCTAAACCCGTGGTTCTGGCTCGCGACATAGATGTTGTTCACATCCAGCAGCAAATAGCAGCCCGTACGGCGCGCCATGGCGCTCAGGAACTCCCATTCGCACATCTCGTCCTCGGGAAAGGTGAGATAGCTCGATGGGTTTTCGAACAGCATCGCGCGGCCTAGCGTTTCTTGCGCACGATCGATGTTGTCGCACACCGCGCCCAGCGCTTCCTTAGTCAAAGGCAGGGGCAGAAGGTCATGGCTGTTATGCGCGCTGGTTCGGGTCCAGCACAGGTGATCAGAGACCCAGAGTGGCTTGATCCGGTCCGCCAGCCTCTTCAAACGGCTGAGGTGATCGATGTCCAATCCTCCCGCTGAACCGATCGACATCGAAACCCCGTGCAAGATCACCGGATAGCGCTCGCTCACCTGTTCAAGGATACGCAGCTGCCGCCCGCCTTCGATCATATAGTTCTCGCTGATCACCTCCAGAAAATCGACAGACACCGGCTCGTCGCTGAGAAAATCATCGTAATGCGCGCGGCGCAGACCCAGTCCAAAGCCTCCAAACGGCGTGATTGAAGAGTGTGTTTGAGCCATTGCCTCGCAACCTTATCGTGAAATTTGCAAAAAAGGCAGGGGCCGATTGCCCGCCACCTCACACACAAGATTTCGTTCTGACAAAGCGATGCGTTACAAGGGGCTATGGCGTGCATGGGGTCGCGGGCCTTACAGGGGAAAGGGGTCATGCGACGCGAGGGAAAAAGGGCGTTCTTTCAAAAAATCTGTAACCGTTCGGCCAGTGGCGGCGAAACACCTGTCAGCTCCGGCAATCAGCCGAGTGTGACAGACACAGATTACAGATTTTGGAGAAACGCCATGAACAAGAAATCGATTTTGGGCCTTGGTGCCATCGCCCTCGCCGCCAGCGTCACCGCCGGCCTCGCGACCGCACCCGTTGCCGCCGCTGGCGCTAAGGAAAAGTGCTACGGCGTTAGCAAAGCGGGCAAAAACGATTGCGCCGCCGGCCCGGGCACAAGCTGCGCTGGCACCTCGACCCGCGACTATCAGGGCAACGCCTGGAAGTATGTCGACAAGGGTTCGTGCGTCAGCATCAAGACGCCCAAAGGCAACGGCTCGCTGAAGCCGATCAAGCGCTAAGCGCATCGGGCCTTCACAAGGTGACACAGGCAGACGTCACCTTGTGAACCACAGCCCGGCAGGAGGATATTATGAATGCAATCACATCTCTTTATCAGCGATTGACCGGCCTTTTGTCTGGCACATTCGTTGAAAGCATCGCCCTTCTTTTCACGCGTGTGGCGCTCGCCGGGATTTTCTGGCGCTCGTACCAGACTAAGGTGGAAGAAGGCACATGGCTGACGATCAGCGACGTGCAATACTTCATCTTCGAGAACGAGTTCGCTGGACTCCCGCTTGATCCGCAATACGCTGTCCCGATGGCGACCTACGCAGAATTCCTGTTCCCGATCCTTCTGGTGATCGGTCTAGCTTCGCGGTTCTCGGCGCTTGCGCTGATGATCATGGGGCTTGTCATCCAGATCTTCGTCTTCCCGACGGCGGATCACTTCTTTGGATGGGCCATCACGGTGATTGCGCTGGCCGCGTTTGTGATCAGCCGCGGACCGGGTCTCTTCTCGCTCGATGCCATCATAGCGCGGGTCACCGGAAGCAATCCCGGCTCTGGGGCTGCGTAACGTGGTTGCGGACGAGCCCACATTCGCCCGCCTCATGGTGGCAGCGCAGGACGGCGATAAAGCCGCCGGTAACGTGCTGCTAACCGAGGTGGGGGTGTGGCTTGAGCGGTATTTCCGCCGCCGGGTACCCCCGCACCAGATCGACGATCTGGTTCAGGAGGTGCTCATTGCGTTTTATACAAAGCGCGCCACATGGGACCCCTCGAGGCCGTTCCTGCCGTGGCTCGCGGCGATTGCGCGGTACCGCTGGGTCGATCACCTGCGCAAAGTGTACAAGCACGATGCCAAGGAACTGATGGACGACGACGCGGTAGAAGACAGCGAGGAAGAAGTGGTCATGGCGCGCGTAAGCCTGGACCGCCTTTTGAGCGGACTGCCGGAAAAGCAGGCGCGCGTTATCGAGATGGTCAAGATCACCGGATTATCGATCCGTGAGGCGGCCGAGAAAACCGGGCAAAGCGAAAGCCTGGTCAAAGTGAACATCCACCGTGGCCTCAAGAAGCTCGCCACGATGGTTGAGGAAGTAGAATGACGATGGAAAAGCAACAATCACGCGAAGCCCTGATAGCCGCGATGGCCGCCGACATGGCGCCTGTCCAAAGGGTGAAGCCTTCGCAAGGAGCCGCGCTGATCGCGTTCGCCGCCGTGGTGGCGAGCGTGTGCTGCATCGCCATTTTCGAGTTCTGGACTGGCCAGATCACCGGCGATGCCTCGCCCTTCTTCTGGATTACCAACGGGCTGCTCTTGCTGCTCGGCGCGTCGAGCGTTTCGGGTCTCGTGTCGAGCGCTCTGCCCCGCGTGGGCTCGCGCGGAAACGCCCCGTTCTGGAGCGCAGGAATGCTGGCTCTCGCACCGATTAGCGCGTTCATCACGGTTCTTTCGTGGGGTTTGAACAACGAACACGCGCACCACGCTGCCAACGTCATGAACGACCCAGCGACGTGGTATTGGGAGTGCGGCGTTTACGGCTCGATGGCCGGCGCCATCGTCGCGCTCGCCGCTGTGCTTTTCTTGCGCCGCGGCGCGCCGGTCTCGCTGGAGCGCGCAGGCTGGCTGACGGGTCTTGCGGCCGGGTCGCTGGGCGCGCTCGCATACAACATCACTTGCCCGCTAGACACGCTGGCGCATGTAGCATTCTGGCACACCGTCCCCGTGCTGTTTTGGGCAGTGGCTGGCCGCCTCGCCGTGCCGCACCTGATCCGCTGGTGATTTTTCGATGATGCAAGGAGCCGCCCCAAGCTCTTTGCGTCATTGCCCCGTCACGTTGGCGCGACTATATGCGCGCTATGGCTTCTGTAAGACCCTGGCGCGATATTGAGCGGCGCGAATGCCGCCAGATCATGGTTGGCGATGTCCCGGTTGGCGGCAACGCCCCGATTACCGTCCAGACCATGACCAACACCCCCACCGAGGAAGCGGTGGCGACGCTCGATCAGATTCGGCGCTGCGAAGAGGTAGGCTGCGACATCATTCGCGTCTCGTGCCCGACGGTCGAAGCGACCGCCGCCTTCAAAAAGATCACCAAGGCCGCGCGCATACCGGTCGTGGCGGATATCCACTTTCACTATCAGCGCGCGTTGGAGGCCGCCGATGGCGGGGCGGCGTGCCTGAGGATCAACCCCGGCAATATTGGTTCGTCCAAGAAGGTGGCTGAAGTGGTCCGCGCGGCCAAGGCTAACGGCTGCGCGATCCGCATCGGAGTGAACGCTGGGAGCCTCGAAAAAGACCTCCTTGAAAAATACGGCGAGCCCTGCCCCGAAGCGCTGATTGAAAGCGCGCTTGATCACATCAAGCTGCTGCAAGATCACGACTTTCATGAATTCAAAGTGGCGGTCAAAGCCTCTGACGTGTTCCTTGCGGTCGCGGCCTATCATGGTTTGGCGGACGCGGTGGATTGCCCGCTGCACCTGGGCATCACCGAAGCCGGTGGCCTGATCGGCGGCACTGTCAAATCCAGCATCGGCATGGGCTCGCTGCTGTGGGCGGGCATTGGCGACACGATCCGGGTCTCGCTCTCGGCGGAGCCTGAGGAAGAGGTCAAAGTCGGCTACGAGATGCTCAAAGCATTGGGTCTGCGCACCCGGGGCGTACGCGTGGTGTCTTGCCCCAGCTGTTCGCGTCAGGGCTTTGACGTGATCCGCACCGTCGAAGCGCTCGAAAAGCGGCTTGAACACATCAAAACCCCGATGAGCCTTTCGGTGCTGGGCTGCGTGGTCAACGGTCCGGGCGAAGCGCGCGAAACCGACGTAGGCCTTACCGGCGGTGGCAACGGCAAACACATGGTCTACCTCTCAGGCGTCAAAGCGCACACCGTCGATGACGAGGACACTCTCGATCACATCGTGAGACTGGTCGAAGAGAAAGCGGCCAAGATTGAAGCGGGCGAGGCGGTGGCTTTTGATCCGCACGCCGAGCCGGCGGAAGCGGCCGAGTAACCCAACGCGTGATCAAACCGATCTTATCCGGTCTTTTGGCCGCTCTACTTTTGGTAGGGGGAGCCACCATCACCAGAGCGATCAGCTCGGACGCGCATCCCGAAGCGCGATCCTACACTGTTTCCGAGACTCCAGACGCTGACGTCGACGCAGCGCTAGAGCGCGCCGCTGAAAACGGTAAAAGGCTCCTGTTAGTTATGGGCGCGAATTGGTGTCACGACAGCCGCGCTTTGGCCGGTTGGCTGGGCACCGACCGCTTCAAGGCTCTGATCGAACGGGAGTATGAACTGGTCTATGTCAACGTAGGCCGGCCCCAATCGGGCGATGGCCATAACCTCAGCATCGCCCAACAGTTTGGCCTTGAGGATTTGCCCGGAACGCCAAATCTTCTTGTCGTCACATCGGAAGGCGACCTGGTCAACGCCGAAACCGCCACCACCTGGCGCAACGCCGCAAGCCGCGAAGAAGACGCAATTTTCGCAGAACTGGAACAGCTTGCTGTCGCGCCCGCATGAATACCCAAAAGCGGTTTCAAAAGCTCATCTACGATGCTTGCGTGATCTACGGCAATTGCGGAACCGGCGACACGCACATATGGGATTTCATACCTAAGACTGGAAGTTTGACAGCAGAAGAATTTGCGCACCTGATGCTCAAGGCTGAGAAGGAAGCGCCTCCCCCGTACGGCAAGAGAAATCAACGCAACTTTGAATGGTGCGTAGACCGCTTTCGTCAAACAATGGGTGCCGAAATTGTCGACGTTAGCGAGCGCTCGGACTGAATGCTGCACGTCGTCCACCACGCCGATTACATGGCGCCGCGCCCGGAACGCGGGACGTTCAAGTTCGACAAGTATTATCTCGTCATGGAGGAGCTGCGGGCGAGCGGCGCTGCGATCACCGAGCATTCTCCCGAGCCGTGTCCAAGACACTGGCTCGAAGCGGTGCACGACCCCGCCTATGTCGATGAGGTGTTCCGCGCCGAGGTTCCGCGCACCAAGGAGCGGCGGATCGGTTTTCCCGTCACCACCCGCATCCGCGACCGTGTGCGCCACACCAACGGCGGCACTTGGCTGGCCGCGCGGCTCGCGATGCAGCAGGGATACGCCGCCAACAGCGCGGCGGGCAGCCATCATGCGCTCGCCGATACGGGCGCTGGCTATTGCGTGTTCAACGACCTGGCTGTCGCGTCCAATCGCTTGATTGCGCAAGGCGATGCTCGCCGGATCCTGATCATCGATCTTGATGTTCACCAAGGCGACGGGACAGCCAGCCTCACCGCCGGACGTGAGGAGATCGTGACATTATCGGTCCACGCGCAGAAGAACTTTCCGGTTCGCAAGGCTCGCTCCAATATCGATATCGGTCTGCCCGACGCCACCGATGACGAAGGCTATATGGCGGTGCTCGAAAACCATATTCCTGAGGTTCTTGACACCTTCAAACCCGATTTCGTGTTCTACCAGGCGGGCGTTGATCCACACGTCAACGATAAGCTGGGCCGGCTCGCTCTCACAGACGAAGGGCTCGCGGCGCGTGAGCGCTTCGTCGTCGATGCCGCGCGCCAACGCTGTCTTCCGATCGCATCCGCGCTTGGCGGAGGATATGGCGATGATCAGCGCGAAGTCGCCGCGCGCCACGCCCGGTCCATGCTTACAATGGCGAACACCAACCTTGCCTTCGAGCCGCCGCACACTTCGACTCCCGCATTGTAGTCAACACTGCTACAGCGCGGCGAACCTCTGCAGGAGACGTTTGGAATGGCCACATACGAAACCGACTATCTTGTCATTGGCGCGGGGGCTGTCGGCCTGGCGTTTGTTGATACGCTTCTGGATGAAGACCCCGACTGCCACATCACGATTGTCGACAAGCACGCCAAGCCCGGTGGCCTCTGGAACGACGCCTATCCCTTCGTTGCGCTGCACCAACCCAGCGCGACCTCTGGCGTCAATTCGATGGAGCTGTGCCCCGACAGGCGCGACCCGCGC
>ERZ1740070.169-NODE-169-length-46167-cov-4.618212_pt1 | contig 46167 bp, 35 predicted proteins | sample MGYA00581734_ERZ1740070 | MGnify/ENA primary metagenome ERZ1740070 (study PRJEB43018, sample SAMN04849744) | marine metagenome | isolation source: floating plastic debris | place: Pacific Ocean | collected 2008-09-01 | study: EMG produced TPA metagenomics assembly... | reverse complement strand
CGTCCAGGAGTCGCCGTGAACGGCGGGCTCAGCCGTCGCACGCGGCCAGCAGGGGCGTAACGCCGTCGGCGTCGGCGAGATCGACGTCGGCGTCGGCCTCGAGCAGCAGCGCGATCAGCGCGGGCGACGCATCGTTGCTCGCCGCGATGCGCAGCGACGTGCGCCCCTCGTTGTCGGCGATGTTCGCGTCGGCACCCGCCTCGATCAGCGCGCTCAGCACGGCCTCGTCGTTGTGGATGGCTGCGAGCTTGAGCGCCGTCTGGCCCCACTTGTTGCGCTCGGCGACCCGCGCGCCCGCGGCGAGCAACGCCTCGACGGCCTCGGTGTGCCCGCGCCCCGATGCCATCATCAGCGCGGTCCAGTTGTCGCCGTTGCGAGCGTCGACGCGTGCGCCCTTGTCGAGCAGCGCCGAGACGATCTCCGGGTCGCCCCAGGCCGCGGCCGAGATCAACGCCGTCTGGCTGTCGCCGGCGCGTTTGTTGGTGTCGGCCCCGCCCTCGATCAGCGCCCGCGCGGCCTGCGCGTGGCGGTTCTCGATCGCCAGCAGCAGGGGGGTCTTGCCCGACTCGCTCAGGCGGGTCGACTCGAGGCCCTGGTTGACGTCGGCGTCGCGACCGAGCAGCTCGAGCACGCGCTGCGCATCGCCCGCGGCCGCGGCGGCGTGCAACGCGGGCAACGCGCCCGCCTCGGTCGGCGCGATCTCCTCGCTCAGGCTCCGGACCGTGGCGAACAGCAGCCCGCCGGCGACCAGCAGGCTGAACACGATCACCGCGAGCGGGATGGGACGGTGCGAACGCTCGGCCATCGGTGGGCCTCCCTCATGGTTCGCGCGGCCCGCATCGTCGACGGGCCCGGCGTGGTGGTGCGATGTGCGCGCTCAGCATCGAACGCGGATCAGTCCTCGTCGTCGTGGCCCCCGAAGGCCGCGATCACGGCCTGCTGCACGTGCGGGGGCGTGTTCTCGTCGTGAGAATAGTCAAGCGTGAACGACCCCGCCCCGTGCGTCAGGCTCTTCAGCTCGGTCGGGTAGTTCTGCAGCTCGCCCAGCGGCGCCTGCGCCACGACGGTCATCATCTCGCCCGGCAGGATCCGCGTGTCCTGCACGCGCCCGCGCCGGTTCGCCAGATCGCCCGTCACATCGCCCATGTAGCTGCTCGGCGCCGTCACCTCACCCGTGACAAACGGCTCGAGCAACGCCGGGCGGGCCTTGGCAACCGCGTCGATAAAGGCCCGCTTGCCCGCGGTCACGAACGCGATTTCCTTGCTGTCCACCGCGTGGTGCTTGCCGTCGTACACCTCGACGCGGACGCCGGTGAGCGGGTAGCCCGCGACAGCGCCGTGTTCGAGCACAGCGCGGACGCCCTTCTCGATCGCCGGCATGAACTGCCTGGGGATCGAGCCGCCCACCGTCGCGTTGACGAACTCGAACTCCTGCTCGCTGCCCGCGGGCAGGGGCTCGACGCGGAGGTACACCTCGCCGAACTGCCCGGCCCCGCCGGTCTGCTTCTTGTGGCGGTGGTGCCCGTCGGCCTTCGCGGTGATGGTTTCCTTGTAGGCGATCTTGGGCGTGCTGGTCTGCACCTCGATCCCGTGCTCCTTCTTCAGCCGCTCGAGCACGATGCGCAGGTGCAGCTCACCCAACCCGCGGAGCACGCTCTCCTTGGTTGCCGCGATCCGCTCGAAACGCAGGCAGGGGTCTTCTGCCAGCATGCGGTGGATCGCGGTGCTGAACTTGGTCTCGTCGGCGTGGTCGGCCAGCTCGACCGCCAGCCCGAACATGGGCTTGGGCAGGGGCAGCGGCGCCAGGTGCAGGCTGTCGAGCTCGTGCCCGCTGTGCAGCACGGCGTCGAAATGCAGCTCATCAATCTTGACCAGCGCGCCCAGGTCGCCCGGGCCCAGCTCGTCGACCTCGACGCTCTCCTTGCCCTGACGCTTGACCAGGTGCCCCACGCGGATCGGCTTCTTCTGGTCGTCGATCACCAGCTCCTGCTTGGACCTCACGACACCCTGGTGCACGCGGAAGACGCCCAGCTTGCCAACGAAGCTGTCGGTCGTGATCTTGAAGATGTGCGCGATGGTCGGCTTGCCCGCGTCCGGCTCGGCGTGGAACTCGACCTCCGGCCCGTCCTCGTCCTCACGCCGCAGGAACGGGCGCGGGTTGCCCTCGGTCGGGCTGGGCAGCAGGCTCGCCAGCGTGTGCAGCAGGTTGGTCGAGCCGGCGCCGGTGGCGGCGCTGACAAAGGCGATCGGCACCAGGTGCGCGTTGCGCAGCGCCGCCTCGAACACGTCGTGCAGTTGCTCGGGCGAGATGTTGTGCTCGTCGCCGTCTTCGAGGTAGCGGTCCATCAGGTCGTCCTGCATCTCGACGACCTGCTCGATGATCTTCTGATGCGCGTCCTCGCGGGTGTCGATCAGCGTCGTGCCCGAGCCGGTCTCGTCGAACACGCCCAGCGTGTCGGCGCGGTCCTCGGTGGGCAGGTTGACCGGCAGGCAGACCGGGCCGAACGCCTCGCGGATCTGCTCGACCAGCTCGCCCAGGTCGGCCTGGGCCTCGTCGATCTTGTTGACGATGATCATGCGGGGCAGGTTGCGCTGCTCGGCGAGCGCCATCATGCGCCGCGTGATCGTGTCGATCCCGCGGGCCGCGTCGATCACGACGCAGACGGTCTCGACCGCCGGGAAGACGCTGATCGCGTGGCCCAAAAAGTCGGGCATCCCCGGGCAATCGATGAGGTTGACCAGGTGGCCCTCGTGCTCGAAGTGCAGCAGCGTGTTGCGCAGCGAGTGCTTGTGGGCCTTCTCTTCGTCCGACCAGTCGCTGAAGGTCGTGCCCTCGTCGACGCTGCCCATCCGCTGGATGGTGCCGGTGCTGAAGAGCAAACGCTCGGCGAGCGTGGTCTTGCCCGCGCCGGCCTGGCCGACAAAGGCGATGTTGCGGATGCTGCCCGGGTTGCGTGCCGGCATGGCCGGTCACCTCCTCGCTCGGATTGTCGCACGCGGATGCGATCGGCCCGACGCGTCGAAACACGCCCCAGGCCCGCCCCGCCGGCGGTCCCTCATCGCCCGCGGGCGGGACTTCCCAGACCCCGCGGATCACCCCGGGCAAGCAGGCGGCAACGCCCGCCCACGCCCGGACACGCGAGTGTAGGACAAACCGCCCTTTGTGTCTTCAATAAACGTGCGGCGGCCTCGGCCCCACACCTGTACCCACACCCGTCCCCGCACCCGTCACCTCACCCCGGCGGTATCACCACGCATGGGGCGACATGAAGCGAATGTAGCTGTGGATCCCCTCTCAACCTGCCTGTCAACCTGCCCCGAATGCGGCGTGCCCGCCGGGGGCGAGGTGGTCAGCCCGGCGTGGCGCAGAAGGCACCGCCGCGTGCTGGTGGTCTGGCTGCTCGTCCTCGCGTGCTTTGGGTGCCTCGCCTCGACACGCCCATGGACCGCGGCGTGGGAATCGGTTCGTGGTCCCGCTCCGGGCGCGAACGTACGCATCGGCGACTTTGCCCTCTCGCGCTCCGCGCCCCCGGGCGTGCCGCCCGCGTGGTCGTTCCATCATCCGGGCAGGTGGATGCGTGCCGACGGCCCGTACCGCGCCGACGTCGCGCTCCAGCGTCGCCTCCAAGGCGGCATGTACCCCGCGGCAACGGGAGCCTGGGCGCCCTCCGCGTTGACCGTCGGTCAGGTCTTCAACCCGGCGCTCGACGATCGCGGACGCGAAGCGCTGTTCCTGGCAGACATCGAGACCACAACCCAGATGCCCGCAATGGCATCCGGCGTCTTCTTCGCCGATTGGCGCCTGCCCGAGCAGCCCGAATTCCGCACGCTAGCGTTCAACATGCCCCGGGTGCTGGGCATTCGCTCGCCCGTGTTCGTCAGGGAGATCGACGTGCGGACGGCGCGGGGCGTCGCGCTGGCGTGGGACACCCCGCCGATCCGCTGGCAGAACGGAGCCCTGTGGATCCGGACGCTCAACGCCGCCGACGCACGCCGTGCCCGCGTCTACATCGTTCCGCCAGCGAACGTCGCGATCGCCGCCGCCATCGTGCTGGGCGCACCGGTGCTCGCGTGGTTGCTGCTCCCGCCGATCTGGATCCGTCGCACAAGGCGGCGTCGCGAGCGAACGGTTCGCTGCCTCGACTGCGGCTACCCGCTCGCCTTCCACCGGCACACACAGGAAGGGCCCACCCGATGACGCACGCCCACCCGCCCCAGGCCAGCCTGCCGCGCTGTCCGGAGTGCGGCGGCGCCGCCGGGGGCGAGGCCTTCCCGCGCCGCTGGCGTTGGCAACGCCGTCTCGCGCTGCTGGGCGTGCTGCTCGCGTGGGGGGGCTGGGTCGCGTGGGGCCTGCTGGGCGGGTCGCCGCCGATGTTGACGTCGCTCACGACACCCGGCGGCGGATACCTCTACCCAATCAACGCGGTCGATCGCTGGCTCGACCACGCCGAGACCGGGCTCGCCGGCACAGACTTCTACGTCAAGGGCGTCGTCGTCACCGCCTATCCCGCGTGGATCCCCCTGCCGCGCGATGCCCCGACCGAGGTCGCGCTCGTCGCCAACAGCGTGACGCAGAACACGACGCCCTGGACGCCCTCCGCCCTGCGCGTTGAGGATCTGACCCGCCCGGGCATGACCGACGCCAAGTTCATCGCGATGGTCCGCCCCGAGCTCGCCGCCGCGTTCGGTGAAGCGTGGGACACGCCCGCGCAAGAGAACATCGCCTGGCGCGTGCGCGTTGAGGGCGAGGACACGATCGAGATCCGCCAGTTCCGCGCGCCCCCGGGCCTGGGTTGGACCCTGCCGCAGCGGTGGATGAGGGAGCGCTGGTTCGCGACCACGCGCATCGACCTCGATTGGCCGGCCGAACCGGCCTGGCTCCGCGAGACGCCCGAGGTCCGCATGGGCACGCTCTGGCTGCGCTGGAAGGCCGGGGATGTCGCGAACCGGTGGTGGACGTTCGACCTGTCGTTCGCGATCACCTGGCGCGTCGCGGGCGTGCTCGCTCTGGGCCTGCTCGCGGCGTGGCTGCTCGCCCCGCCGATCTGGCGACGACGGGCCCGCAAGCGGTGGGCGAAGCGCGGCTGCTGCCTGGGTTGCGGGTACAACCTCGTGATGGAGGGTGGCCCGATATGACCGCCGAGCACCCGTCGCCAGCGAGCCCGCCGCCCGCCAGTCTGGCGCTCTGCCCCGAGTGCGGCGGCGCCGCCGGGGGCGAGGCCTTCCCGCGCCGCTGGCGTCGGGCGCGATGGCTCACCTTGCTGGGTGTGCTGCTCGTCTGGGGGTTGTGGGTCGGCGAGACGCTCCGCCGCGCGTTCGGGCCCGCGATGGTGGCGCTGACCGCGGGCAACCACCCGCACATCTATCCGCTCAACGCCGTCGATGTGTGGTTCGAGCAGGTGGACGCGGGGTACGGGCAGTCGCCCGACTATTACGTCCGCGAGGTGTTCACCAGGTCGTACGGGCCTTGGGTGCCCGTGCCGCCGGACGAGCCGCTGGAGGTAGCACTCGTCGGCAATGCGGTGGTGTCAAACCTGACGCCGTGGTCACCGTCATCGCTTTCGATGCGTGAGGTGGTGGCGCTGCGTGATGCAGAGTTTGTCGCGATCGCGCGAGCCGATCTCGTCGAGGCGTTCGGCGACGACTGGGACGGCCCCGCGCAGACCAACATCGCCTGGCGCGTGCGCGTGCCCAGCGAGCCCGCAATCCGGCTGCGCCAGTACCGCGCGCCGCTCGGGCTGTCTCGCACGGTCAGCCCGCCGTGGCTCGCCGAACGTTGGGTCGGGCTGACCAGTGTGGACCTGGACTGGGCGGACGCGCCGATGTGGGCGAGGCCGGCGCCAGGCATGTGGGCGTCGTCGTACTGGTTCCGCTGGGCGGACGACTCGACGCCCGGGCGGTGGTGGGTGCTGGACATTTCGGTGCCGATCACGATCCGGGTGTTCGGGCTCTTGATCGGGTCGGTCGTGCTCGCGTGGCTCCTGGCCCCGCCGATCTGGAAGCGCCGGGCCCGCAAGCGCTGGGCGAAGCGTGGCTGCTGCCTGGGTTGCGGGTACGACTTGCGGATGCGGGCCTCATAGACTCTCCCATGCCCCCAGCACCGGTGATCACGCGCTTCGCGCCCTCGCCCACCGGGCACCTCCACATCGGCGGTGCCCGAACGGCCCTGTTCTGCCTCGCCTACGCCCGCAAATGCGCTGGGCGCTTCGTCTTACGCATCGAAGACACCGACCAGCGACGCAGCAGCGAGGCCGCGGCGGGCCGCATCCTCGAAGACCTCGCCTGGCTCGGGCTCCCCTGGGACGACGGGCCAGAGGTCGAGGTCGCCGGCGCAAACCTCGGCGGCGACGAGCGCGGCGTGGGCCCCTTCCACCAATCCAAACGCCTGGATACCTACAACGAGCGCATCGACGCGTTGATCGCGTCCGGCGCCGCCTACGCCGCGTTCGAAACGCCAGACGAGCTCGAAGCCAAGCGGCGCGAGGCGATCGCCCAGAAGGTCGGCAACCGCTACGACCGCGCGGCGCTTGAGATCCCCGCCGAGGAGCGCGCACGCCGCGTCGCCGCGGGCGAGGAGCACGTCGTCCGCTTCCGCATGCCCGATGAGGCGATCAGCGTGCACGACGAGGTGCTGGGCGAGGTCACCGTCGGGCCCGATGAGTTCGACGACTTCATCATCCGCAAGCGTGACGGCTTCCCGACGTACCACCTCGCGGTTGTGGTCGACGACGCGCTGATGGGCGTGACGCACGTTTTGCGCGGGCAGGAGCACCTGATCAACACGCCGAGGCACATCGCGCTGCAACGCGCCATGGGCTTCAACGTCCCGACCTACGCGCACATGCCGCTGATCTTCAACGCCGACGGCTCGAAGATGAGCAAGCGGGACAAGGACAAGGCCGTGCGGGCCGCGTGCAAGGCCTCGGGCGTCAGCGAATCTCCGGTCGCTTCGATCGACGGGGCGACCTTTGCCGCCTGGCTCAAGGACAAAACTCGCCAGTTGCCAAGCGAGGCGTTGCTCGAGCTGGCGGCCCTGCTGAGCGTCGAGGTGCCCGAGATCGACGTGGGTGATTTTCAGCGGGCCGGCTACCTGCCGCAGCCCCTGCTCAACTTCCTCGCCCTGCTCGGCTGGAACCCCAAGCAGAAGACCGCGGGCGGGCAGGACCTCGAGCGGTTTGACCTCGACTTCCTGTGCGCACACTTCGACTTCGGCGGCGTCGGCAAGACCAACGCGAAGTTCGACCGGGCCAAGCTGCTGAGCTTCAACGCCGACTACATCGCCGAGATGAGCGACGAGGCGTTCGTCGACACCTGGCTCGCGTGGGCCGAGCGGTACGACGCCGATCTGCACGGGCGGTTCACGCGTGAACAGCTCGTCCGCCTCGCCCCGGCGATGCGTCCACGCTGCAAGACCTTGCGTGACGTGCGCACGATTCTGGGCTTCGTCCTGCTCGACGACGCCGGCATCGACTACGACGGCAAGGTGCTGCACAAGCACCTGCTCAAGGGCGGGGCCAAGGGGCTCGAGGCGCTTGAGGGCATGCGGGGCGTGCTCGCGGAGGTCCAGCCCTTCGGGGCCGCGGCGATCGACGCCGCCGTCGCGGGCTACGCGAGCGAGCACGAGCTGGGCATGGGCAAGGTCGCCCAGCCGATCCGCGTCGCGGTGACCGGCAACGGCGTCAGCCCGCCCCTGGGCGACACGCTCGAAGTGATCGGGCGTGAGCGGGCGCTCGCGCGGATCGACCGGTGTTTGCAGATCGCCAAGGCGGAGGTCTCGGGTTGAGCGAGCGCATCTTCGAACAGCTTCTGTCGCCGGTCCGGGCGGGCGATCTCGACGCGCGATCGCGTGTGTGGATGGCGCCGCTGACACGGAGCCGCGCGATGATGCCGGGCAACATTCCCGGGCCCATGAACGCCGAGTACTACGCGCAGCGCGCCGACCCCGACCGGGGCGCCGGTGTGATCATCAGCGAGGCCACGCCCGTCGAGCCGCGCGGGCACGGCTATTACGCGACGCCGGGCATCCACACCGACGAGCAGGCCGAGGGCTGGAAGCTCGTCACCGACGCCGTGCACGCGCGCGGCGGGCTCATCGTCTGCCAGCTCTGGCACGTCGGGCGCGTCAGCCACCACGCGTTGCAACCAAACGGCGACAAGCCCGTCGGCCCGACCGACGTCACCAGCAAGAGCAAGACCTACCTCGACCACACGATGGAGCGGGCCGACAACACCCAGCCGCGCGCGCTGCGCGACGAAGAGGTGCCCGAGATCGCCGAGCACTTCGCCAACGCCGCGGCCCTCGCCAAGCGGGCCGGGTTCGACGGCGTCGAGATCCACGGCGCCAACACCTACATCCTCGATCAGTTCACACGCGACGGGATGAACCTGCGCACCGACCAGTGGGGCGGCAGCCTGGACAACCGCCTGCGCCTGCCGACGCTCGTCGCCCGGCGCGTCTGCGAGGTCTTCGGACCGGGGCGCGTCGGCTACCGCATCAGCCCGCTCAGCGATCACCACGACGCCCGCGACAGCGACCCGGGCGCCACGTTCGGCGAGCTCGCGCGCCGGCTCGGCTCGATGGGCCTGGCGTTCCTGCACGCGGTCGAGACGTGGGACCGGGCCAACCTCGACCCCCGCGTGGGCGAGGTCATCCCGCGCATCCGCGACGCCTTCAAAGACGCCGGCGGCGGCATCTACCTCGCCAACGGCGACTACACGATCGAGCAGGGCGAGCAAGCGCTGGCCGACGGCTGGGCCGACGCGATCGCCTACGGCCGGCTGTTTATCCCCAACCCCGATCTCGCCGAGCGCATCCGCCAGGGCGGCCCGTACCGCGAGCCCGATCGCGAGACGTTCTACGGCGGCGGGCCCGAGGGCTACACCGAGTTCGAGCCGCTGAACGCCTGAGGGCCTCGCACGCGCTCAGCCCGGGGCAAGGACGCAAACCCTCAGCGTCGACGCCGACGTGCGCCGAGCACCCCAACGCCCGCGAGCAGGACCACGCCTCCGGGTGACGGGATAATCACCGTCAGGTTGTCGAAGTAGAACGCGTCCGGCGCCCCGCCCCCCGACCCGCCCCCGGGGATCGCCACGTCGATCGAGACCGATCCGATCGCGTCGGTCGGGGCGAGGAACGAGAACGCGAGCGTGTCGGCGACCGGCAGCGCGCCGTCGAAGCTCAGCACCTGCGAGTCGATCACCGACCCCGTGCCGTTCGCGCCGCCAAAGACACTCAGCAGCACCGCGTACGGCCCCGGCTCGAACCCGCCGAGCTCGATCGAGAAACCGGTGACGCCCTCGCTGAAGCTGATGAACAGGGGCGCCGGCGGCACGAGCGCCGAGTCCAGCAACGCGAGCTGGCGGTCGCCCCAGCTCGCGGGCGTCGCGCCCGGGGCGTCCTCGATCGCGAGCAGCGCGAACGGGCGGTCGAAGGTCGTCGTCAGCCCGTTGTCGGTCAGGCTCAGCCCGCCCGGGCCGACCGTCCCGGCGTCGAGACCTTCAAAGTCATAGAACGCTTCGGGCAACGCGTGCGCAGCGCCCGCGGCGCCGCACAGCACGCACAGGGCGGCGAGCACCGCGCCACGCCGAACGCCCTGCGCTGCGCCCGCGGCGGCGGTCGAGGTCCCGGCGATGGTCTCGGTCGTATGCAACATGTCGTGTCCCTCCTCAGACAGTCCGCCGGCATCTCTGCGTGGGGCGGTTCTTCTATGACAATGTTACATGCGGGCCCGAATGGCTCAAAGCAGATTCCGCCGAGCCTCGCTTGCCTTTGTCAAGCTTTCATGTGTGCCCGCGCCCGCTCAGCAGCCCTCAGCAGAGGATCGAGCCCTCGTGGGCGAGCAGGCGGCGTTTGACCTCGACGCCCCCGGCGTACCCGGTCAGCGAGCCGTCGCTCCCGATCACCCGGTGGCAGGGCACGATGATCCACAGCGGGTTGGCCCCGTTGGCGCGCCCGACCGCTCGCACCGCGGTGGGCCTGCCGATCGCGCGGGCCAGCGCGGCGTACGAGCGGGTCTGCCCGCACGGGATCTCACGCAGCGCGTCCCACACCGCCCGCTGAAAGTCCGTCCCGGGCGGGTCGAGCGCGACGCTGAAGGGTGATCGATCGCCGGCAAAGTAAGCCGAAAGCTCGCGCGAGGCACTCGCCACGTGGGCGTACGCCGGGCGGCGCTGTTGACCGTGTCGCGCCGGGTGACTGTCGGCGCCGGTCGCGGCGGCGATCAGCTTGCACGACCGCAGCCCGGCGGGCGACGCGGCGAGCTCGACCTCGCCGATCGGTGTCGGCATGCGGAGCCGATCGAGTCGCTCCGCACGCGTGTCGCCTGTTCGAGAGATCGCCGTCGGCATCGCAACAGGCTATCCAAGCGCGCCCGGTCGCGGCGCATGCTTTCTATGATCGTCCATGACCGGAGCCATACCGAGCGGGCGGATCGTGATCGCGGGCGGGAGCGGCTTTCTCGGGCTCTCGTTCGCGCGGTTTCTGGCCGATGCGTCGGATGGATTGGGCGCACCGCGTGCCGGGTCGCACGCGCCCGACGTCGTGATCCTGTCGCGCAGTGTGCCGAGCGATCAGGGGGCCGGTGGGGCCGGTGGGGCCGCTGGTGCCAGCCGCGGCCCGTGGCGCCACGTGCGCTGGGACGGGCGCACGATGGGCGACTGGGCCCGCGAGCTCGACGGCGCGTCGGGTGTGGTGAACCTCGCCGGGCGCACCGTTGACTGCATCAAGACGCCCCTGCACTGTGATCAGATCCTGCGCAGCCGGGTCGAGTCGACGCGCGTGCTGGGCGAGGCGGTGCGCGCCGCGGCAAACCCGCCGAGCGCCTGGGTGCAGATGTCCACGGCCCACCGCTACGGCGACGGCGAAGAAACCTGCGACGAAGACGCGCCCTTCGGCTACGGGCTCGCGCCGTTCGTGGGCGAAAAGTGGGAAGAGGCCTTCGACGAGGCATGCCCCGAAGGCATCCGGCGCGTCGTGCTGCGCACGAGCTTTGTGCTCGGGCGGGGCGGCGGGGCGTACCAACGCCGCGCGGGCAGCGCCCGCCGGGGCCTCGGGGGCACCGTCGGCAGCGGGCGACAGGGCATGAGCTGGATCCACGAGCTCGACATGAACCGCCTCTTCGCGCGCGGGCTGACCGATGAAACCATGCGTGGGGCCTACATCGCCAGCGCCCCAAACCCGGTGAGCAATCGCGAGTTCATGCGCGAGCTGCGCCGTGCGCTGCGCGTGCCCATCGGGCTGCCCGCGATGGGGTGGATGGTCAACCTCGCGGCGCCGCTCGTGCTCAGGACCGACCCAGAGCTTGCGCTCTACGGGCGCTACTGCGTCTCGCGCCGCCTGGCGGAAGAGGGGTTCGCGTTCGAGTTCCCCGGGCTCGGTCCGGCGCTGGCCGATGTCCGGGGTTGAGGCGATGTCCGGGGCTGAGCCGAAGCCACGCGGGCGCATCGTGCTCGCCGGCGGCACGGGCACGCTCGGGCGATCGCTCGGCGCGTTCATCCACGAGCGCGCCAGAGGCGACGCCGACATCGTCATCCTCTCGCGCACCGAGCCACCGCCCGGCCCCTGGCGGCACGCCCGCTGGGATGGGCGGAACATCGGCGACTGGGTGCGCGAACTCGACGGCGCGTCGGCGCTGGTCAACCTCTGCGGGCGCCGCTTCGACTGCGTCAAGACCCCACTGACGCGCGACCAGATCATCCGCACCCGCGTCGAGCCGACGCTCGCGCTCGGGCGGGCGCTGCGCCTGGCGTCGAGCCCGCCCGGCGCGTGGGTGCAGATGTCCGGCACCGGCTGCTACGGCGACGGTCGTGAGGCGTGCGACGAATCGTCGCCCTTCGGCGTCGGCTTCGCGCCCGATGTCTGCCGGCGGTGGGAGGGCGCGTTCGCCGAAGCATGCACGCCAGATATCCGCCCCGTGGTGCTGCGCGCGAGCTTCGTGCTCGGGCGCTCGGGCGGGGCGTACCCGCTGCTCCGGCGCATCGCCCGCCTGGGCCTGGGCGGGCGTGTGGGCGACGGGCGCCAGGGCATGAGCTGGATCCATGAGCTCGACATGCACCGCTTGCTCGTGCGCGCGATCACGGACGCGTCGATGCACGGCCCGTACACCGCCAGCGCGCCGGCCCCGGCCTCCAACCGCGCGTTCATGCGCGAGCTGCGCCGATCGCAGCGCGTGCCGATCGGTGTCCCCGCGGCCCGATGGATGGTGCGTCTCGGCGCGCCGCTCGCCCTCGGGATCGATCCGGAGCTTGCGCTCGAGGGGCGCTTCTGCATCTCTCGCCGCCTCGCGCAAGAGGGCTTCGCGTTCCGCTTCCCAGAGCTCGCCCCGGCGCTGGCAGATCTGCGTTAGGGCGGGACTTGCGGCCCCGGGCGTTCTGTGCGCACGACGACGTCGTCGATCAGCAGGTGCATATCGGCGGGCGCGGGCATCTTGCCGCCGTGGTAGATGTTGAGCCAGACGCGTTCGATGCGGAGGTCGTCGGTGTCACGCACGTGCAGGTCGCTGCGATCGAAGACGAGGGCGCCGTCGACCCAGGCTCGCAGGCGCGCGTCGCCCCGTCCGCCCTCGGGGCCGATGGTGTCCAGCGTGATCTGCTGCTCGATCGTGTACCAGCGTCCGCGTTCGAGGGCCGCGTCCCAAGGGACGCTCACCCCGTATGTGCGCCCGTCTTCGACCATGTCGGCGTGGTAGACGTACGAGCCGACGGGCACCCGCCCGTCGCGGCTGGTGAAGAACTGCCCGCGGGCCGACCAGCCGTTGCGCCCGTTTGAGGGCTTGCCTCCCCATCCGGCGCGGCCGTACGTGCCGCCGAAGCCGGGCAGCTTGCCGCCCTGGGCGGGGTCCCAGTCCTCGCCCATGCGCAGGCGATAGCTGAAGTAGAGGGACCGCGGCTCCTCGGGCAGGCGGCGTGCGGTCTGCACGCTGAGCGAGCCGCCGTAATGGTCGCCCGCGCCGACATCGACCCGCAGGGCCCGGTTGCCCGCGTCGGCGGGGTCGTGCACGATCGAGAAGCGGTCGACCCGGTGCGCGCGGTCGAATGAGGCGATCGGGCCGGGCCCCTCAAAGTCACAGGCGAACATCGGCGGCGCAGCCGCGGCGATGAGCAGGAGTCCGAGCATGCGGGCAGCCTATCAGCCGCTTGGCCGCACGCGTATCCTCCCGCCCGATGACCGAGCAGCCCAACCAGCCCAGCCAGCCCGATCCTGCCAATCAGGGCGATGCCCCGCGCAAGCACTTCCTCCGCCACCTCGTCGACCAAGAGGTTGCCAGCGGGCGCTGGGGGCGCCCGGGCGACGCGTCGGTCGTGCGCACGCGGTTTCCGCCCGAGCCCAACGGCTTCCTGCACATCGGGCACGCCAAGAGCATCTGCCTGAACTTCGGGCTCGCGGAGGCGGTCGGCGGCGCGTGCAACCTGCGCTTCGACGACACCAACCCGACCAAGGAAGAACAGCGGTACGTCGATTCGATCGTGCGCGACGTGCGATGGCTGGGCTACCGCTGGCCCGATGCGCACGAGAGCGACCACACCAGCACCGCGGGCGTGCTGTTCGCCAGCGACTACTTCGAGGCGTTGCACGCGTGGGCCGTCGAGCTGATCAACAAGGGCAAGGCGTACGTCGACGAGCAGGACGCGGAGACCATCCGGCGTCAGCGCGGCTCGCTCAAGTCCCCCGGGGAGGCGAGCCCGTTCCGCGAGCGACCGGTCAGCGAGAACCTCGCGCGGGTCAACGACATGTGCGCCGGGCGCGGCGCCGACGGCGGCGCGGTGCTCCGCGCCAAGATCGACATGGCAAGCCCCAACATGAATATGCGCGACCCGGTCATGTACCGCGTCGTCAACGCCCCGCACCACCGCACGGGCGACGCCTGGCACGTTTACCCCATGTACGACTGGGCCCACGGCCTCGAGGACTCGATCGAGGGCATCACCCACAGCCTCTGCACGCTGGAGTTCGAGGACCACCGCCCGCTGTACGACTGGTTCATCGACGCGATCAACGAGGGGCGCGGGCGTCACCCCGGGCAGGTCGCCGACTTCGGCCCCGAGATCCACCACCCTCAGCAGACCGAGTTCGCCAGGCTCAACCCCACGACGATCGTGACGAGCAAGCGCAAGCTGCGCGAGCTGGTTGACGGCGGGCACGTGAGCGGCTGGGACGACCCGCGGATGCCGACGATCAGCGGGCTGCGCCGCCGGGGCTACACGCCCGAATCGGTCCGCGCATTCTGCGAGGGCGTCGGCGTCACCAAGTTCAACGCGGTGCACGACATCCTCTTGCTCGAGAACGCGCTGCGCGAAGACCTGAACAAGCGCGCCCCGCGCACGATGGCGGTCGTCGACCCGATCCGCGTCACGATCACCAACTGGGGCGAGCACGGGGAGGGCGACCGCGTCGAGCTGTTCACCGCGATCAACAACCCCGAAGACGCCTCGGCCGGCACGCGCGAGGTGCCCTTCGCCCCGTCGCTCTGGATCGAGCGCGACGACTTCATGATGGACGCGCCCAAGAAGTTCTTCCGCCTCGCGCCGGGGCGCGAGGTGCGCCTGCGATCGGCGTACTGGGTGAAGTGCCACGATGTCAGGACCGACAGCGAGGGCAACCCCGCCGAGGTCTTCTGCACGTACGACCCGCAGACCCGCGGCGGCGAGAACCCGCCGCCCGACAGCGAAGGCAAGGTCCGCAAGGTCAAGGGCACGCTGCACTGGGTGAGCGCACAGCACGCCGTCGCCGCCGAGGTGCGCCTGTTCGACCGCCTGTTCAGCGTCGATCGCCCCGACAAGGCGCCCAAGGACGCGCCGGAAGGCTGGAGCTTTCTCGAGCATCTCAACCCCGATTCGCTGCGGGTTCTGGCGAACGCCAAGATCGAACCCGCGCTCGCGGCGAGCGTGCGGGACACGTTCCTGCCGGCGGGGCTGTTCAACGCCGAGATGGGCGAGCTGGGCCCGATCTGGCAGTTCGAGCGCCTGGGGTACTTCTGCCTCGACAGCGACAGCTCGCCCGAACGCCCGGTCTTCAACCGCGCGGTATCGCTCAAGGACAGCTGGGCCAAGGCCGGGGGCGGCAAGAAGGGCGGAGGGCGCCGGCGTATGATTCGGGCATGAGCCGCATCGTCACCGGAACCATCGGGATCGACACCGTCTACACGCCCACGGGCGAGCACCGCGAGGGCATCCTCGGCGGGAGCTGCTCGTACTTCGCCGCCGCGGCCAGCCTGTTCTGCCCCGTGCGGTTGGTCGCGGCCGTCGGCGACGACTTCCCCGCCGACCATCGCGCGTCGCTCGAGCGGTTCGGCAACATCGATCTGGGCGGGCTCGAGGTGCGGGGCGGCTCGCAGACGTTCCGCTGGGCGGGCAAGTACCTGGACAACATGGACGAGCGCGAGACGCTGAGCACGGATCTCAACGTCGTCGCCGAGGCGCCGCCCAAGGTGCCCGCGGGCTTCGTCGATTCGCGGTACGTCTTCCTCGCCAACAGCCACCCGGCGGTGCAGGCCGATCTGCTCGAGCAGATCGAGCAGCCCGTCCTCAGCGTCGCCGACACGATGAACCTCTGGATCGACATCGCCAAGGACGACCTCACCTCGCTGCTGAAGAAGGTCGACGGGCTCGTGCTCAACTACGAGGAGGCCGAGCAGTTTGCCGGCGTGCGCAACCCCGTTGTCGCGGGCCGCAAGATCCTCGACCTCGGCCCGCGGTTTGTGGTCATCAAAAAGGGCGAGCACGGGTGCATCCTCGTCCACGAGGACGGCATGGCCGCCCTGCCCGCCTTTCCGACCGAGCGTGTCGTCGACCCGACCGGCGCGGGCGATACCTTCGCCGGCGGCATGATGGGGCGCCTCGCACAGACCGACCCGGCGGACCCGTCGGAGTTTGACACCCTGCGCCGATCGCTCGCCTTCGGCACCGTGGTCGCCAGCTTCGCGATCGAGAAGTTCAGCCTCGACCGCCTGGCCGAGCTGACCAGGCCCAGCGGCATGGACGAGCTGACGGCCCGGTTCGACGACTTCGCCTCCATGATGCACCTGGGCGAGTAGGCGAGGGCGGCGCCAACCCAGCGCTGCCCCGGGGCCCGGCCCCGCCCCAGGGCGCTGCGTTCGCAACGCCGAGACGCTTATCCGAGCATGAAGACCGGTAATCGGGTTGCACGCCCGGCGTGGCGCGGCACCTTTGCCCCAGCCGATCCGCCCCCTCGCACGGGCGTTCGGAGGGGAGCCCGAGATGCCGATCCGCCCTGCTTGCTTGCCAGTCGTCCTGCCGGCCGCTGCTGTGTTGTTCGCCTCCGCCGTGCAGGCGGGCGAGGTCGGCGTCGTTGAGGAATTCAACAACGGCGTCGGCGAGTGGGGCGGGGGCGCCAACGTCGTTCAGGAGGCGACCGACGGCATCGGCGGCGCGGGCGACGGATGGCTCCACGTCAGCCAGCTTGCTGCGCTCGGGCGCCTGGGCGTCCGCAACACTTCGAGCGTGTTCACGGGCGATCTGACGGCCGCCGGCGCGACCGGCGTCCGGTTCGCGCTCCGCGATGTCGGCCCGGCCGACCAGCTCGAGATCCGCGTCGGCGTTGGCGCCAACCGCAACAACTTCTGGATCACGACCATCGCCTTCGTCCCCGGCGCCGACTGGCAGGTCTTCGAGGTCGCCTTCGACGAGGCGAACTGGACCCAGACCCAAGGCTCGGGCACGTTCGCCGAGGCGTTGTCGGTCTCCAACCGCCTGCTCTTCCGCCACGACCTCGAGCCGATCACCGCGACGCCCGACTCGATCATGGGCGACTTCGGGCTCGACCGGGTCTCGCTGGTCCCCGCCCCGGGCACGGCCCTCCTTTCGATGGTCGGGCTCCTGCTGGTCGCCCATCGCAGACGCTGAGCCCGCCCGGTAGGCTCGCGCTGGCATGACCGATGAGCGAGCCAATCCAGCCCAGCCGGCCGATTCGGCCAAGGCGGGCAGTCCGTCCGAGCCGCTCTATCTCCGCCCGTACCGCGAGGCCGTCGACACCCTCGGCGTCGGGTTCGATGCGCTGCTCTGGAAGAGCCCGCAGGCCCAGACGACGCGTTTCGAAGTCGCCCGGCGGATGGCCCGCCTGCGCGGGCGTGTCGTCGCCGATCTGGGCTGCGGCACGGGCGACTTTCTGCGCCACCTGCGGGCGAAGGACCACGCCCCTTCGATGTACGTGGGCGTCGAGGGCATCGCCGAGCTGGCCGGCGCCGCCGAGCGGGCGCTCGAGGGCGCCAGCCCGGCCCGCGTGCTGACCGCAGACTTCGTGGGCGACGCCGACCTGCCCGGGCGCCTGGTCGCCGAGTTCGGCGTGAGCGTCTTTGCCCTCTCCGGGTCGCTCAACACGCTGGAGCAGGGCGACGCGATCGGCGTGCTCGGGCGCCTGTGGCGGGCGATCGAACCGGTCGCGGGCGGGCTGGTGGTCTTCAATTTCCTGTCGAGCCACAACCTGGCGGGTCGGACGACCGCCGAGCCCCCGGCCACTCGGTTCGACACACCGGCGATGGTCGCTTGGGCCCTTTCGCAGACGCCGCTGGTCCGTTTTCGCAACGATTATCTCGCCGGGCACGACGCGACGATCACGATGCGGCGCCCGGCCCGGTCGGCCCGACCCGCTTGAGCTACCATCGCAGCCCATGGCACGCGTTCTGGTGATTCAGCACGGCCCCTCGCAGACCCCAGGTCGGCTCGGGATGACCCTTCGAGACCACGGCTTCAGCCTCGACGTCCGCAGGCCCGACCTGCCGGCCGACCGGGCCCCCGCCGGGACACACACCCACCTGCCCAGCGATCTGGACGGCATCCATGCCGTCATCAGCCTGGGCGGGTTGCAGAGCACCGCCGACCCGCACCCGTGGCTCGACGCCGAGCGCGACCTGCTCAAGCGCGCGCACGACAAGGGGCTCGCGGTCGTCGGCATCTGCCTGGGTCACCAGCTGCTGGCGCAGGCGCTGGGCGGCGAGGTGGGCGAGATGGACAAGCCCGAGGCCGGCTTCGTCGACGTCAAGCTCACCATCCCCGCCCAGACCGAGAGCATGCTGGGCGGCATCGCCTGGACGGCGCCGCAGTTCCAGAGCCACCGCGCCCACGTCACCAAGGCGCCCCCCGGCGCGACGGTGCTCGCGACCAGCGAGGCCTGCCCCGTGCAGGCGTTCAAGATCGGGCTGCGGACGTACAGCTTCCAGTACCACTTCGAGTGCGACCGCGCGATGATCGAGACCTTCTCGCGCGAGCAGCAGGCGCTCTTCACCGACGCCGGCGTCTCGCCCGACGTGCTGAGCGACCAGGCCGACAACCACTACGAGATGTTCGCCCGCCTGGCCGATCGCCTGTGCGTCAACCTCGCCAGCTACGCCTTCCCGTTCAGCACGCTGCCGGCGGTCTGACCCCCGCCCCGGCGCCCGCGCATGCCCGGGACCACGCTCAAGCTGACCGCCCCCAGCGACCACGACCTGGCGCGCGATGTCTGTTCCTACGGCTACTTCTTGCTCGCGCCCAACCGCTGGGATCCGCAGGCCCGTGCGTTCAGCCGCGTGCTCGAGCTGGCGGGCGGCCCCGCGGGCGTGCTGATCGATCAACGCCCGAGCGGCGAGCTGCGGGCCCGCTTCGACCGCCGGCTCGAGCGCAGCGAACACGGCGCGGCCCGCGCGCAGCTCGCGCGCATGCTCTGCCTGGATGTATCCTCCGAAGAGGTCCGCGCGTTCCACCGCGTCGACCCGCGCTGGAAGCGCAGCGGGCGGGCGCGCCTCTTCCGTTCGCCCACGCTGCTTGAGGACGTCATCAAGACCGTCACGAGCTGCAACGTCGCCTGGACGAGCACGATCCATATGAACCGCCGGCTCTGCGAGGTCTGCGGGCGCACGAGCCCGACGGGGCTGCACGCCTTTCCCACCGCCCGGCGCCTGTCGCGCACGCGCCCGGGGACGCTGCGCGCGCGCTGCCGCGTGGGCTACCGCGACCAGCGGATGGTGGATCTGGCGAAGCTGTTCGTGCGCGGCGCGATCGACGAGGCTTGGCTGAGCGACGCGGCGACGCCCGACGATGACGTCTTCAAGTTCCTGGTCACCCTCCCGGGCATCGGGCCGTATGCCGCCGGCAACATCATGCAACTCCTCGGGCGCTACAGCCGCCTGGCGCTGGATACCGAGAGCGTGCGTCACGCGAAGGTCGTCCTCGGTCACGAGGGGACCGACGCGCAGATCCTCAGGCGTCTGCCCGGGCACTACGAACCGTTCGGCGTGCACAAGTTCCGCAGCTACTGGTTCGAGCTGTGGGCGTTCTACGAGTCCAAGGCCGGGCCCGCCCACACTTGGGACCGCGACACGACCGGGCAGACGTTCACCGCGGCGAATCTGAACCGAGACACGTCAGGCAAAGCGGCGGTCAAGCGGTCCGTTGCAGCGAGACAGCCGCGATCAGGGGCACGGGCGTCCGAGGCCCGTCGATAACGGCAAGCTCAACCCGTGGAGAGACCCATGCGACAGATCACATGCGCAACACTGACGGCCCTCGCACTCGCGTTCGTGGCTTCTTCTGCACGCGCGCAGCACTCGGCGGACCCGGCCCCGGTCGCCGCTGCGGTTGCCAGTCCGGTCGCGGGCGCGCCCGCCGGCATCGAGGTCATGGGCCCGGAGATCACCGCGTTCGCCAAGGCCCGCCCGCCGGGGCCGGGCGAGGATCGCCACGTCGTGCATCGCACGCTGAACGTGCGCGTCTCGGTCGCCGCCCCGACGCGGGTGCACCGCCTGCTCGGCGCGCCGCGTCTGCTGAGCCTGCGCACCGCCGACGGGCGCGACTTTGCCGAAAGCGTGGAACGCCCGGCGACCAATTTTCGCGACAGCCTGCTGTCGTGGCGCTGGCCCGCGGCGCGCAGCGGCGGGGCGATCAGCCAGACGGTCTCCATCGATGACCTCGACCGCCTGCCCGGCGTCATCGAGCACGTCGCGGTCCGCGTCATGGTCGAGGTCGTGAGCGACTTCGACACGCTGTCGACCCCCATCGACACCGGTGGCGACTTCGTCGAAGTCGACGAGGGCGTCGAGGTGCGTGTGCGGGGCACGCCCGACGGTCCCTCGGGCGTGCGGGGCGTCGTCGTCGCGTACCGCCTCGCGGGCACGGGCGAGCAGCGACCGGTGATCGGGCGCATCGAGCTTGTTGACGCGTCGGGCCGCACCGCGGCGATCGCCGGGTCGGCGACCCTGATCGAGACCGAGGACGAGGCCGTGGGCGAAGCGACCGAGTGGCGATCCATCGGCTCCCGCCTCGACGGCAACGCGACGCTCCGCCTGCACCTCATCCGAGAGACCAAGACGCACGAGATCGTCCTCGAGGCGTCCGAGATCGACCTGCTGGGCGGCTGAGGCGTTCAGCGCACCGCGGTGTTGGTCGTCGGGCCGGTCGTCGACTTGGTTGGTGCCTTGGTGACGATCTCGGGCTGCTGCGACTCGTAGTCCTGGAGCGCCGCGACCTGCCAGACGCCGGATTTGAGCGCCTCGATCGCGCGCACGGCCTGTGCGGCGGCGGTCGCGGTGGTGATCATCGGCACGCCGAGGCGCACGGCGGTCGCGCGGATGCGCCCCTCGTCGGTCTGCCAGCCGGTGCGCGTCGGGGTGTTGATCACCAGCCCGATTTTGCCGTCGTGCAGCATGTCGATGACGTTGGGGCGGGCGCCCGCGCCGATCTTCTGGAGGATCGTCGGGCGCATGCCGTGGCGTTCGAGCAGCTCGCCCGTGCCGGCGGTCGTGAAGACCTCAAAGCCCATCGCCAGCAGCGAGCGCACGACGGGGACGATCGCCGGCTTGTCCTGCGTGCGCACGCTGACGAAGACGCCGCCGGTGCCGGGCAGCGTGGTCCCCGCGGCCATCAGGGCCTTGAGATACGCGACGGGGAGGCTGACGTCGATGCCCATGACCTCGCCGGTCGAGCGCATCTCCGGGCCGAGCACGAAGTCGACGCCGGGAAACTTCTGGAAGGGGAAGACGGGGACTTTGACCGCGTGCGTGCCGGTGTCCGGGCGTTCGGCGGCGTGCTGGTCGCTGAGGGTGACGCCCATCATCGCCTTGGCCGCGATCGAGGCCCAGGGGATGCCCTTGGCCTTGCCCACGTAGGGCACGGTGCGGCTCGCGCGGGGGTTGACCTCGATGATGAAAACCTCGCCCTCTTTCACCGCCATCTGCACGTTCATCAGCCCGCAGACGCCCAGCTCGCGCGCCAGGTCGCGCGCGATCGTGCGCACGCGCTTGACCAGTTGCTTGTCGAGCGTGTCGGGGGGGAGCATGCACGTCGAGTCTCCAGAGTGCACACCGGCCTGCTCGATGTGCTCCATCACGGCGCAGACCAGGGCGCGCTCGGTGTCCTCGCCCTTGCCAAAGTCGGCGACCACGTCGACGTCCAGCTCGGTCGCCGCGTCGAGGAAGCGGTCGATCAGCACGGGCGCGTCGTCGAGGTCGCTGCTGGCGAGCGCACCGGTGATGTAGTGGCGCAGCGCCGATTCGTCGGGGCAGATCTCCATGCCGCGCCCGCCGAGCACGTAGCTGGGTCGCACGAGAACCGGGTAGCCCAGGCGCGTCGCGACATCGACGGCTTCTTCGAGCGATCGGGCGATGCCGCTGCCCGGTCGCTTGAGGTCGAGCTTGGTGAGCAGCTGGTCGAAGCGGTCGCGGTCCTCGGCCCGGTCGATCGCGTCCAGCGGCGTGCCCAGCAGCGGGACGCCCGCGCGGTCGAGCCCGTGCGCGAGGTTCAGCGGCGTCTGCCCGCCAAACTGCACGATCAGGCCCCTGACCGGGCCCGGGTTGTCGGCGTCGGGCAGCAGGCGCCCCCCGTTGAGGCGTTCGACGATGTTGAGCACGTCCTCGAGCGTGAGCGGCTCAAAGAACAACAGGTCGGAGGTGTCGTAGTCCGTGCTGACCGTCTCGGGGTTGGAGTTGATCATCACGGCATCGAAGCCGAGGTCTTTGGCGGCGTACGCGGCGTGCACGCAGCAGTAGTCGAACTCGATCCCCTGCCCGATGCGGTTGGGCCCGCCGCCGAGGATGATGACCTTCTCTTTGGTTCTGTTGCTCGCAGCGGCGTCCTGCATGCGCAGCGTCAGCTCGTCTTCGGGGCCCGCCGGGCTCGCGACGCCGTCCTCGCCGACGCGCTCGAAGCCGGGCTGGTACGTGCTGTAGTAATAAGGCGTGATCGCCTCGAACTCGGCGGCGCAGGTATCGACCAGCTTGAAGACCGGCTCGACGCCCAGCGCCTTGCGGCGGGCGCGCACCTCAAGGATCGACTCGCTGCTGATCGTGCCCAGGTACAGGTTCGCGAGCTGCGCGTCGGCGTAGCCGAGCTGCTTGGCCCGCTGCATCAGATCTTTGGGAACATCCCCGAGCGTGCGCACGGCGCACAGCGCGTCCTCGAAATCGACCAGCTCGGCGATCTGATCGATGAAGAACGGGTCGATGCCCGTCAGCTCGTTGACCCGTTCGACGCTCCAGCCCATTTTCAGCGCGTAGCGGATGTAGTGCAGGCGCCCCTGGCTGGGCACGCTCAGCTTGCGCGTGAGCTTGTCGATGTCGATGGGCCACTCGATCGCCTGCCCGTCGGCGGTGCGTCCGGCGGCGGGCTGCGAGGCCGGGGCGCCGTCGAAGAGCGCGCTGTCGCCCCCCAGCGCGCGCACGGCGGTCAGCCACTTATCGTTGCGGTCGAGCCCGAGCCCGAACCGCTTGACGTCCATCGAGCGGATGACCTTCTGGAGGCTCTCCTTCAGCGTGCGCCCGATCGCCATCGCCTCGCCCACGCTCTTCATCTGCGTGGTCAGGGTCTCGTCGGCTTCGGGGAACTTCTCGAACGTCCAGCGCGGCATCTTGGTCACGACGTAGTCGATGCTGGGCTCGAAGCAGGCGCTGGTCGTGCCGGTGATGTCGTTGCGCAGCTCGTCGAGCGTGTAGCCGATCGCGAGCTTGGCGGCGATCTTGGCGATCGGGAAGCCGGTCGCCTTGGAGGCCAGCGCCGAGCTGCGGCTGACGCGCGGGTTCATCTCGACGACGACGAACTCGAACGGCGTGGTCCCGTCGGCCCGGGGCGCGGGGCTGGGATTGACGGCGAACTGCACGTTGCTGCCGCCGGTTTCCACGCCGACTTTCCGCATGATCGCCAGCGCCGCGTCGCGCAGGGCCTGGTACTCCTTGTCGGTCAGGGTCAGGATGGGCGCGACGGTGATGCTGTCGCCGGTGTGCACGCCCATGGCGTCGATGTTCTCGATGCCGCAGACGATGATGCCGTTGTCTTTCTTATCGCGGACGACCTCGAGCTCGTACTCCTTCCAGCCCAGCAGGCTGCGGTCGACCTGGACCTGTCCGATCATGCTGGCGCGCAGGCCGCGCTGCACGAGCTCTTCGAATTCTTCGCGGTTGTAGGCGATGCCCCCGCCCCAGCCGCCCAGCGTGAACGCGGGTCGGATGATCGCCGGCAGCCCGATGTGCTCGAGGAACTCGAGCCCGGCATCCAGCGTTTCGATGGTCGTGCTCTCGGGCGTGGCGAGGCCCAGCTCGGCGCAGACGCCGGCGAAGGCCTGGCGGTCCTCGGCCCGGTGGATGACCGCCCGGTCGGCCCCGATCATCTCGACGCCCAGTTCTTCGAAAACGCCGTCGTCGTGCAGCTTGCAGGCGCAGTTGAGCGCCGTCTGCCCGCCCAGGGTGGGCAAGACCGCGTCGACCGGCGTGCCGAGGTCGCGTTCCTTCTCGAGCACCTTGCGCACGGCCTCGGGCGTGATCGGCTCGATGTAGGTCCGGTCGCTGAACGCCGGGTCGGTCATGATGGTCGCGGGGTTGGAGTTGACCAGGACGACCCGGTACCCCTCGCTGCGCAGCGCCTGGCAGGCCTGGGTGCCCGAATAGTCGAACTCGCACCCCTGCCCGATGACGATGGGGCCCGAGCCGATGAGCAGGATCGTCTTGATGTCTTCGCGTCTGGGCATCGCGGCTCCGCCGAGCGGCGCCCGGCCCGGGCGGCGTGCCCGTGACCCCGGCGCAAACTCCGGCAGGTTAGCCGCGATCCGGTGCCCGCGTCGGGGGAAAAATCGCGCGAAGACCCCCGATCAGCCGTTTGGGACGCGGCGCCGTCCGTCGCCCATGCCGGTGTTGCCCCGGCGTTCCTGCAACGCACGCATCAGCCCCCGGCGGTCTTCGTCGCTCAGGTCACGCATCACCTCGCGGAAGACCCCGGTCATCGGGCGGCTCTGCTCGCCCCCGTCGGCGCTCTCGCCCTCAACGCCCCTGCCCTCGGCGTTCGCGGCGCCGCGGGCCTCGGCCAGGCGCACCCGGACGAGCGCTTCGCCCTCGGGGCTCAGCCCGGCCGAGCGGATCAGGTCTTCGAACTCGTCGGACGCCTGCCCGATCGTCCGCTCGAGCGCCCGGCGGAGCTCGATCGTCGCCTCGTCGGTGAGTGCGCGGACGCGGGCCATCCGCTCGCCCCCACCGGCGCGCCCCGGGCGCGCTCGCTCGGCGCCGCCGCGGTTCGCCGGGCGTTCCTGCATCCCGGGCAGAGCCCCCGCGGGGTTGCGCGCGCGATCCTGCGCGAGGGCCTGCTGATACGCGGTTGTGAGCGCAACAACCTCGGCATGCACATCGGCGGGCAGGATCGCTTTGAGCCCCTCGCCGAGCGGCCCCATCGTCGCGATCGGTGAGTCCTGGAGGAGCAGCCGCGCTCGCTGCTGGCGGGCGCGTCGCCCCTCATCGCCCCCGCCCTGGATCGCGGGGCGGTCGGCGACGATGTCGGTGTAGTTGGCGGTGACCCAGGCGTCCCACGCCGCCGAGCGTTCGCCCAGGTACGCGTCGACCGATGCCTGCAGCGCGGGCTCGAGCTCGAGGAGTTCCAGCGCCGCTTCTTCGGGCGGGAGTTCGAGCTTCTCGAGGCGCCCGTCGTAGCCGACGCGCACGAGCGTCGGGCCGGCGTCGTGCTCGACGATCGCGGGGCCGCCGAGGAAGGCGTCCGCCGGATCCGCTTCCTGCGCGAGCGAACCGGTGGTGCAGAGCACGAGAGCCGAGGCGACAACCGCTCGGCCCGATCCAAACAAAACACGATTCGTCATCGGGGTCTCCTGGCTCGGGTGCGGGCGGAGGCGCTGGCATCGGCTCGCGCGTGGGGTCGGCGGCGGGTCACACCACAAGCCCAACGCCACGGGCCCGGCTCGATTGCGATCCCGGGCGCAGCCGTTCGCGAAGGACCGCTGCTCCGACCGATCGTGAGAACCGATGAACCGCGTGCGGGTGGTGACCCGTACGCTTGCAGACGCCCGGCGCGATTCGGATCGTGCGGTTCTCGGGCGATCAGGGGAGGCGGCCGGCATGTGCGGAATCGTGGCGTATATCGGGAGCCGGGCCGCGCAGCCCATCCTCGTCGAGGGGCTCAAGCGGCTGGAGTACCGGGGCTACGACTCGGCCGGGGTCGCGGTGCTCGAAGACGACGGGCTCAGCATCGCCCGCAGCGTCGGGCGGGTCGCCAACCTCGAAGACAAGCTCGAATCGCTGGGCGGGCTCACCGGCAGCCTGGGCCTCGCCCACACCCGCTGGGCCACGCACGGCAGCGTCACCGAACTCAACTGCCACCCGCACACCGACGACGCCGGGCGTATCGCCCTGATCCACAACGGCATCATCGAGAACTACGCCTCGCTCCGGCGTTTGCTCGAGGAAAAGGGCCACACCTTCACGAGCGAGACCGACACCGAGGTCCTCGCGATGCTCATCGCCGAGCTGTACGACCCGGGCAACGGCATGCACCTCGAAAAGGCCGTTCAGGCCGCGGTGCGAGAGGTCACCGGCGCGTACGCGATCGTGGTCATCAGCAAGGACGAGCCGGACGTCATGGTCTGTGCGCGCAAGGGCAGCCCGCTGATGATCGGCGTCGGCGCGGGCGAGTACGTCGTCGCGTCGGACGCGTCGGCGATCATCGCCCACACCACCCAGGCGATCACGCTGGACGACTACAACGTCGTGCGCATCACGCGCGATGGCTTCCGCACCAGCACCGTCGATGATGTCGAGCTCTCGCCCAAGGTCATCCAGCTCGAGATGGAGCTCGAGGAGATCGAGCTGGGCTCCTTCAGCCACTACATGCAGAAGGAGATCCACGAGCAGCCCGCCTCGCTGCGCACGACCATGAAGGGACGCCTCGATCGCAAGGAGGGCAAGGTCGTGCTGGGCGGGCTGGCGAGCTTTGCCAAGCAGCTCGTGCGCGCACGCCGGGTCATCATCACGGCCCAGGGCACGGCCCTGCACGCCGCAATGATCGGCGAATACCTGCTCGAGGACCTCGCCAAGATGCCGACCGAGGTCGAGTACGCCAGCGAGTTCCGCTACCGCAACCCGATCATCGAAGAGGGCACCGTTGTCGTCGCGGTCAGCCAGTCGGGCGAGACGGCCGACACGCTCGCGGCGCTGCACGAGGCCAAGGACCGCGGCGCACTCGCGCTGGGCGTGATCAACGTCGTCGGCAGCACCATGGCGCGCGAGACCGACGCGGGGGTCTACCTGCGCGTCGGGCCCGAGATCGGCGTCGCGAGCACCAAGGCCTTCACGGGCCAGGTCGCGGTGCTCACGATGATCGCGCTGTTCATGGCCCGCCGGCGCTTCATGAGCCCCGAGGCCTGCGCCCGCATCATGGCCGAGCTGGAGTCGATCCCCGACCTCATCGAGCGTGTGCTCCAGACCGACGCCCAGGTCCGCAAGGTGACCGAGCGGTACGTGCACCGCGACAACTGGCTCTTCCTCGGGCGGGGCGTCAACTACCCGACCGCGATGGAGGGGGCGCTCAAGCTCAAGGAGATCAGCTACATCCACGCCGAGGGCATGCCCGCGGCCGAGATGAAGCACGGGCCGATCGCCCTGATCGACGAGGGCATGCCCGTGGTCTTTGTCGCCAACAAAGGCCCGCAGTACGAGAAGGTGATCTCCAACATCGAGGAGGTCCGCTCGCGCGGGGGGCACGTCATCGCCGTCGCGACCGAGGGCGACGAGGCGATCAAGAGCGTCGCCGAGGATGTGCTGTACGTGCCCGATTGCTCCGAGCAGCTCAGCCCGCTGCTGACGGTGATCCCGCTCCAGCTCATGGCGTACCACGCCGCGGTGCTCCGAGGGCAGGACGTCGACAAGCCCCGCAACCTCGCCAAGAGCGTGACGGTGGAGTGAGGCGGGTCTTTCGTCAACGCTGCGGCGTGCGATGGGCCGATAGCACTGGATCGCCGCCCTGATCCGGGGCCGCGCGCCGGAGCCCGCCTTGAGGCCCAGAGCCGCTCAGCGAGAGACCGCCCGTCCGCCACGTGTGGCGGGTGTGGCCCGCCCGGTGGCGATCGAGCGTCACTGGTCGCCCGGCGAGCTGACGATCCGCCCGATCGAGCCGCGCGACCGCGCGGCGTTTGGCGAGGCGGTCGCCGCGAGCCGCCAGCGTGTGATCGAGTGGTTCCCGCTGAGCACGCCGGGCGAGTCGCCCGAGACCGTTTTCGAGCGCCAGCTCGAGCTCACGCGCCGGGCCGATGAGCGGTCGACGGGCTGGCGGCGGGCGGCCTTTACGCCGCGCGGCGAGCTCGCGGGCTGCGTGCAGATCTTCAACATCGAGCGCGGGCTGAGCTGGTCGGGCGACGTGTCGTTCTGGGTCGCCCAGGGTTGCACGGGCATGGGCGTGGGGCGGGCGATGCTCGAGGCCGCGGCCCGCCACGCGCTGGGCCCGCTGCCCGGTGGGCTGGGGCTGCACGCGCTGGCCGCAGATGTGCAGCGGGACAACACGCCGGCGCTCGCGCTGCTGGCGCGCGTCGGCTTCAGGCACGAGCCCTCGGGCGACAGCAAGCTGCTGGTCAACGACCGCTGGCTCGAGCACGAGCGCTACACGCTCCACTCCATCCCGGCCGAAGTGGGTTAGTGCGCAGCTCGGCTCAGCCGTCGAGCAGGCCCGGGGGCGGGTCGAAGGTGCCGTCTTCCTGCACGCGGAGCTGCCCGGTTTCCAGGAGGTAATCGAGCACGGCGTTGCGCAAGTCGGTGAGGGCCGAATCGCGCGCGTTCTCGGCGTCGAGCAGCGCGTTCTCGCGGTCGACGATCGCCTGCGGGTCCGAGTCGTCGCGCAGGCGGAGGTCTTCGAGGCCGCGCTCGTTGATCTCGATCTGCCGCTCGGCCAGGTCGAGCTGGAAGCGGGCGAGGTCGACCGACCGCACCGCGGCCCGGGCCGAGACGACGATCCGGTCGCGGAACTCGGTGAAGTCGCGCTCGGCCTGATCGCGCTGGATGAGCGATCGGCGGACACGCAGGCGCTCGATGCGCCGGTCCAAGGGCAGCCCGAACGTCATGCCCAGGCTGTAGTCGAGCTCGTCGTCGTCGAGCCCGAAGCCCCCATTGTTCTCGTCGTCGTCGGTCTCGAAGCCGATCGATCCGGTGATGTCGAAGTCGGGCAGCAGGTCGTTACGCGCGTTGCGCACGGCCCGCTCGCGGTCGATCAGCCCGTCGCGCTCGTTCTGCAGATCCAGGCGATACTCCAGCGCGAGCAGCGTCGCTTCCTGGGGCGTCAGCGCCGGCTCGGGCACGTCGAAGTCCGGGTCCATGATCTCGATCGGCGTCTCCGGCTCCAGACCCAGGCGGATCTTGAACCGTTCGAGCTGGAGGATGTACCCCTCGCGGTCCGCGGCGAGCGCCGCCCGGGTCTCCTCGACCGCGTTGGCCGTGATGTCACGCTGGAACGGGCGCAATCGCCCGGCCTCGACCTTGGCCTGCGCCTCGAGGTCGGCGCGGATCCGGCTGGCGAGCTGACGCTCGCGGTTGGCGATCCGGTTGCGCGACTCGACGAGCGCGAAGAACTCACCGGCGATGTTGTCGAGGAAGAACCGCCGGAACCGCTCGAACGACCGGGCCGCGTAGACCAGGTTGCGTTCGCTCTGGATGAGGTCCTCGCGCGCTACGGTGCCCGCGCCGCGGAGCAGGGGCACGTCGGCGCTCAGCACCAGCTCGCTGGAGCGGCGGGACCGCTGGGTGACGTTGTCGCGGAGCTGGTCGGTCGCGCGGGCGACCCAGCGCGCTTCGATGTCGCCGCCGTAGGGCAGGCGTTGGGTGACGCGGAGCGTGTTGATGACGTCGAGCTCGTGGTCGAAGCGCCCCTCGTCGCCCTCGGCGCCGACGAAGACGCTCGTGTCGTTGAACAGGCGCGGGCCCCAGAGGTGCCGCTCGATGAGCAGCGCGATCGCCGAGAGGATGTAGGCCTCCTCCGCGTTGCGGTACTCGCGCCCGCTCTCTTGGGCGATGCGCAGCGCGTCGCTCAGCCCGATCCGGCGGACATCGCCCCCGGCGCCCCCGATCGCCCGCTCGGCATACCGCGTGAGCAGCTCGGCGACGTCGCGGTCCTCGTCGGCGGGGATCAGGCGCAGCTCGTCGGTCCGCGGGTTCACGGTGGGGGGGTCGGTCCGCGTCAGGCTGCGCCGATCGGCGGGGTCGGGCAGCGAGCGGGCCGGGCGGGGCGAGACCGTGCCGATCCCTTGCGACCGTTCTTCCAGCAGCCGGTCGGTTGCTCTATCAACTCTTGAGAGGGGGGCCGAGCAGGCCGCGAGGGCAGCGATCGCAACCCCGCCGAGCCCCGCCCGCACCAGCCAACCGATCCGTGCCCGTGTGCTCACTCGCGTCCGTGCCTTTCTGGCCCCGGGTGCCGCCCGATCTGGGCGTGGGGCGTGGTCTCTGCTCGTCCCGGAGCGTTGGGCCCGCCGAGCTGGGTCGAGCGGCGCCGATGGGGGCCCATCGGGGGCGAGCATGCTACCGGTGTCGCTCACAACCGGCGGCAAACGTTGAGGTTTCGACCGAAGCCTCCTACAGTTGCGATCCCCCGCGACGGGCGGCCAAGTCGCCTTTCAGATCCCGAATATACACCCAAAGTGGTGTATTCTTCGCGGGTTCCGCCGGCTCCAGGAGCATCCACCGCATGGCGTCGATCACCTACGACGGGCGCAGTTTTCAGATCGACGGGCGTCGGATCTGGCTGGTTTCGGCCTCGCTGCACGCCCAGCGCGTGCCGCCAGAGGCCTGGGGCGACCGCCTTCGCCTGCTTCGCCACGCCGGTTTCAACACCGTCGAGACGCCGATCTTCTGGTCCGCGGTCGAGCCGCGTCAGGGCCAGTTCGACTTCAAGGGCCAGAACAACATCCGCGGGTTCTGCCAGATCGCCGCCGAGTTGGGCATGAGCGTCATCCTCCGCCCCGGGCCGTTCATCGGGTCGGGCTGGGATATGGGCGGCCTGCCCGCGTGGCTGCACGAGAAGGAGGGCCTCGAGGTCCGCGTGGGCAACCAGCCCTTCCTCGAGACCCTCGGCAAATACTTCACCAACCTCTCCAAGCAGGTCAAAGACCTCCAGGCCAGCTCCACCGGCGGCGGGCCGATCCTGCTGATCCAGAACGAGTCGGGCTGGTACTGCGGGCACGACGTCGCCGCGACCGCCTACCTGGGCGAGATCAACCGCTACATGCGTGAAGCGGGCCTCAGCCTGCCCCGGATCAACTGCAACAACCTCTGGGCCGGCGTCGAGGGCGACGTCGACTGCTGGAGCGGCGACGACGACATCCTCTCGATCGCGCGCCAGCTCGCCGTCGTCCGCCCCGATCAGCCCCGCGTCTTCGCAGACTTTGGGCCCAAGCGCCGCCCGGTCTTCGGCGTCGAGCCCGAGGCCCCGCTGAGCCCGATCGAGCTTCAGCGCCGCCTGGGCGAAGCGCTCGCCGGGGGGGCGCAGTTCAACCTCGCGCCCGGCGCTTGCGGCACCAGCTTCGGCTTCTGGAGCGGGCAGGCCAGCCACGGCGACCAACGCTTCCTCGCCCCGACCCAGGACCTCGGCGGTGTCGTCGCCGAGGACGGGCGACCCACCGAGCACTACAACCACGTCCGGCGGATCGCGACCTTCGCCAGCACCTTCGCCCGCGTCTTCTCCTCGCTCGAGCCCGACCGACACGCCGTCATCCTCGACCCCACGCCCACGCACCAGTCCGAGCGTGCGCTCGCCGGCCCGGTGCTGACCCACCTGAGCGGGCAGCAGGGGGCCGTGAGCTTCGTCTTCGCGCCCGCGGGCAAGCCCAAGGGCGGCGTCGTCGAGATCCTGCTGCCCGACGGCACGAGCCTGCCGGTCGACATGGGCAAGCAGGCCGTCGGCTGGTGCCTCTTTGATGTCCAGCTCAACAGCCGGGCAAGGCTCGATTACTGCACGCTCAACGCCTTCGCGCACCAGGGCGACACGCTCGTCGTCTTCGGCCCCGCCGGCGGGCACGGGCGGCTGTCGATCAACGGCACGCCCCTGGAGACCCCCGTCCCCAAGGGGCGCGCGCCCCACGTCGAAGAGCACGAGGGCGTCGTCGTTGTCTGCGTCAACGAGGACGCGATCGACCAGACCTACCTCACGCCCGACGGGGTGTACGTCGGCCTGGGCGGGATCGACGAAGACGGCGCACCCCTGCCCGGCTCCTCGCGCAGCGCCACGCTCGTCAACGCCCAGGGCGCGACCAAGAACGTCACGATCAAGCAGCCCGAGTCGCGCGTCAGCGTGCCCGCCAAGGCCAAGATCGAGATGTCGCCCTGGTCGGTCTCCCCCGCGGCCGATCACGCCGACGGCACGAGCCCCCGCTACGCGACCATCCCGGGACCGACCGAACTCGGCGCCCTCGGCTCGCCCTACGGCTACGGGTGGTACCGCCTCACGATGAAGGCCGGCGCGACCAGCAAGGTCAAGCTCGGTGCGCCCATGAGCGCCGATCGCACGCAGGTCATCCTCGACGGTGAGGCCGCGGGCGTCCTGGGCGAGGGCCCCGGCGCGGTCGACCACATCCCCTGTTCGATCGCACGCGGCGACCGCACGATCACGCTGCTCAGCGACAACATGGGGCGCGTCAGCGCCGGCTCCGACCTGCGCGACCCCAAGGGCGTCTTCGGCCCGCTCTACGACCTCGCGCCGTTCAAGCCCGGCAAGTGCACGCTCGATGTCGCCGAGCCGCTCGACATCCTCAAGCAGCGCTTGCCGATCTTCGGTGTGCGCGACGGCGACGCCACCCACCCGATGCGCCCGAGCTGGGCCTTCCAGCACCGGCGCAAGAGCCCGATCTTCGTGCGCGTCCCGCCGATGCCCGTCGCGTATCTCATCGTGATCAACGACGAGATCACGCGGGTCGTCGACTCGCACCGCGCCGTGCAGCTGATGCTGGATCAGGAGCCGTTCAAGCGCGGCAACAACACGATCCAGTTCGCGTTGATCCACCACAGCGGGCCGGACTCCGACGAGGAGCTCAAGGCCGCGCACGCGGTCGCCGCCAGCTCTGCTTTCCTCGAGGGCAAGACCGAGATCACCGCCAAGGCGACATGGGCCTTCGCCAAGTGGGAAGCGCCGACCAAGGGCTCGTTCGCGGAGGTCGCCCGACCGACCAAGCAGGGCGTGCCGACGTGGTGGCGCACGCACTTCGACCTGCTGCGCTCGCCCGATGCGCCGCCGGTCTTCGAGCTCGGCGGGCTCTCCAAGGGCGTGCTCGTGCTCAACGGGAAGACGCTGGGGCGGTACTTCGCCCACACCGCGGCGGGCGACAAGGTGCCGCCGATCTCCACCGTTGCGCTGCCACTCTCGTGGCTGCAGGACGAGGGCAACGAGTTGCTGGTCTTTGACGAGCACGGCGCTGCGCCCTCACGGGCCAAGATCACCTACGCCCGCTGATCCGCCACAACCGCTCAGGCAGAACCGCTCAGGCACAGCCGGTTCAGTCGGCGCCGGTTTAGTCCACACCGGTCACGAGCGTGTCGATTTCGTCTTCGAGCTCGTTGATCCGCCCGCGCAGCAGCGCGGTCGACTCGAGCAGGCGCTCGCGATCGCCCTCGTCGACGCCCGGCCCGGCGAGCATGCTCTCGTATGTCGACAGCCGCCGCTCGAGGCGGTCGCGTTCGCCCGCGAGCGTGGCGTACGCCTGCGCCCGGTCGCCGGTGAACCCCGACACGATCGCCGAGCGGACGCTCCACCCTCCGTGCATCGCGCGCCCGCGCGGCCCGGGGGCCACGCCCCCGATGCTCACCGCGTTGACGGGGCCGCCCGTCCCCCCGCCCCGCGCTCGGAGTTCTTCGACCAGCGCCAGCGCGTCGCGCCCGCCGAAGACAGCCTCGCCCCACGCGTCCGCATCGACGCGCACGACGGGCAGCGCCTCGCCCCGCAGCCGCAGCAGCCGGAGGCGCACGGCCGGCAGCATGACCTGCGCGCTCGGCACGCGGGCGCCGTCGAGATCGCTGTACGAGCCCAGCGGCACGTCCAGGTCCAGTTGCTGGTCGTCGCGGATCACGCTCACGGGCAGCGTCTCGCCCGGCGCTCGGCTCAGGATCTCCGCCCGCAGGCGCTCCTGACCGTCGGCCAGTCGGTCGCCCCGACGCACGAGCGGTTTGCCCGCGACATGCGTGAAGACATCGCCGTCCTGCAACACACCCGCGGCCGGGAAACGCCCGTTGTCGATCACGCGCTGGATCGCCACGCCCCCGTTCACCGGGCCCCCGAACTGCACGCCCAGCCCGCCCAGCGGCTCGCGCCGATAGGCCGCGGCGGCGACACGCTCCAGCCTCGCCCGGCGTTCCGGCGAGAGCCCATCGCCCAGCAACTCGTCCTCGATCGCCTGATAGGGCAGATCGCTCAGATCGCTCAGCTCGACCTCCGCCTGCTCGCGCACGCGCCAGTCGGCATGATCGAGACGGGTCACGAGCGAGGCGTAGACCTCGCTCCAGTTCCCGTCCTCGCCAGCCCGATCCTCGCCAGCCCGGTTGTCGTCGGCCCGGCCCTCGTTCACTTGGGCTGCCGCGCTGCCGCACAGCAGGCCCGCCGAGATCAGGATGAACATTGCTCGACGCATGGTGTGCATGCTACGACGCCCGGCTCGCGTCGCGGAGCCTGCCGGCGAGCTCCTCGGCCCGATCGACCAGAGCCGCGACACGCCGCTCGCCCTCGGCCCCCATCCGCGTCGCCTCGTCGGCGGTGTGACCCGCGTCGCCCCGGGCGCCCGCGATCTCCAGCGCGAGCGAGCCGGCGATCCGCCACGGGGCGTCATCCGCCGGCATGAGCCCCGGCCCGCGGGCCGAGGCGTACCCGTGCCAGAACGCCTCGAGCACCAGCCGATCCCCCGACGCCGACGCCCGATCGCCCGCCCACGCAAACTGCCCCGCCCCCTGAGCCAGATCATCGGACGCGACGCCCGCGTGCGCGGCGTCGAAGTCGAGCAGCCACGCCTCGCCCGCGCCGTCGTAGATGACGTTGCCCGGGTGCACGTCGCCGTGCAGCGCGCGCCGTGGCGCGCCCTGAGCCGCCCGCCGATCGCGGGCCTCGCGCCACGCGCGTTCGACCGCTCGCGCGCACCCGGCTGGTGGCTCGCCGGCAAACAGTTCCCCGCCGCGTGCCCGCGCCGTCGTCGGCAGCGCGATGCCCCCCGTTGCCCGGTGGAACGCCGCCAGCGTCGAGCCGGCCTGGGCCGCGTCCTCGAGCGTGCTCTCGCCCTGCATGAACGCCCGCCCGGGGATGAACCGCGCGAGCTCGTACACGCGGTGGTCGAGTTGGAGCATCGAGTTGTTGTCGTCGCGCGTGCCGATCAGCTCGGGCACCCGCACGCCCGCCCGGCGCGCAGCGAGCATCAGCGTGTGGCGAAAGACCAGGTGCGCCGGATCGGCGTCGCGCGCCTCGAGGCGTTTGAGCAGGAACGCCCCCCGGGTGCACTCAACGACGGCTTTGGCCGACGCGCGTGTCCCGCCGCGCAGCTCGCGCACGCTCCGCGTCTCGCCCAGCGCGTAGTGCGCCAGCACGCGCCTGACCTCAGGTACCGAAAAATGCGCCTCCATCGACGCTCCCGTTCCGAACCCTGCGTCCAGCGCCGCCCCGCGAGTCACTCGGCGTTGGCGGCCTGCTCCTTGATCCGGTCGATCGCGCCCTTGATGTCGACCGCCAGCTTGCTCATCGCCGCGTCGGGGCTCTTGCTCGCGATCGTGTTCGCCTCGCGCAGCAGCTCCTGGCTCAGAAAATCCAGCGTCCGCCCGACCGGGCGCGGGTCGGTCGAGTCGAGCAGCTCGCGGAAGTGGGCCACGTGCTCGCCAAGCCTGGCGATCTCCTCGGCGATGTCGGTCTTCTCGGCAAACACCGCGACCTCGCGGATGATGTCGGGCGCCTGCGCCTGCACGTCGTACTCGGCCAGCATCGCCTCCAGCCGCGTCTTGAGGCGCCGCTGGTACTCGCTCGAGACGCCGGGCGCCAGCTTCGCGATCTCGCCCAGGCGGTCCTCGATCAGGTCGAGGTGGCTCGCGATGTCGTCACGCAGCGCGACGCCCTCGCGCGTCCGCATCTGGATGCAGTGCTCCAGCGCCGCCGCGATCAGCGGGGGCAGCGCCGCCCGCGCCCGGTCGAGGCGATCGGTCCCGCTCGAAGGCGCCCGCAGCACGCCCGGCAGGTGCAGCAGCGAGGCCGGGTCGATCGAGGCCGATTCCATCCCCGCCACGCCCCGCACCTGCTCGACATACGCCCGGGCAACATCCGCATCGACGCGGTGCGCGCTGCTCGACCCCGGCTCTTCGCAAGAGATGGTCAGCGGCAGCGACCCGCGGTGCACGCCCTTGCGCAGCTGCGACTCGAACAGTGGCTCCAGCGCCATGAGCCAGTCCGACCCGCGCACCGTGCACTTGAAGAAACGGTTGTTGACGCTGCGCAGCTCGACCGAAAACCGCACGCCCTCGTGCTCGGCCGTCGCATCGCCGAAACCTGTCATGCTCCTGATCACGCGTTGCTCCCGCGAGCGAAGGCCGGCCCGGCCTCCGCCGATCGGGCGAGCATATCGCTCACGGGCAGATCAGGACGTGATCAGGGCGTCGTGCCGCCGGAGGGCGTCGGATCAGCCGGCGGATCGGTGAGTTCTTCAGCAGCCTCGGCCGCCCCATCAACAGCCCCATCGACAGCGCCTTCGATCGCCTCGCCGGTGTCATCACCGGCGTCTTCGATCGCGTTCTCAACGTCGCCTTCGATGCCGCTGTCGACGCCGCTGTCGATGGGCACATCGCCGATCTCGGTCTCCGCGCCCTCGGGGGCGGTGATCGAGGTGCCCGCCGGCGGGCCCGAGGTCGGGCGGGTCGCGAAGTTGAGGCCCACCGCGATGATGAGGTACAGGATGAACACGCCGATCGTGGTGATCGTCAGCACATCGCCGGTCTTGGTGCCGAACGCCGTCTGCCCGGCGCCGTCACCGCCGCCGGCGCCGAACGCGCCGCTCAGCCCGCCGCCCTGGGGGCGCTGGATCAGGATGATCAGAATCATCGCCACGCAGACCAGCATGAAGACGGCCACGAGGACGGAGACCACGACGTAGTTCATACCAAGGGTCAGCATGCCGGCTCAACGCTCCGGTTCACAAGGCCCGGTTCAGATGGGCCTTTTCGGACAGTCACAGGATCGATCCCGCCCGGTATTGGGACGGGCAATGATGGTAGGCGGCCGCGCTCCCCCGCCCGCCGTCCCCGCCCCCGCTGAGCCCCCGCCCGGCCACCGCTGCGCCTAGGCCGGCCCCAGGCTGGCATCAAGTCGGCACGCGCCTCACGCCATCGCGGGGGCCGAAGCCCGCACGATCTGGCAGAAATCCCCCGCCTTGAGGCTCGCCCCGCCGATCAGCCCGCCGTCGATGTCCGCCTGGGCCATCAGCTCGGCCGCGTTGCCCGGCTTAACGGACCCGCCGTACTGGATCCGGATCCGCCCCGCGGCCTCGATGCCAAACAGCTCGGCGACCACGGCGCGGATCTTCGCGTGGGCGTTCTGGGCATCCTCGGGCGAGGCCGTCCGCCCCGTGCCGATCGCCCAGACCGGCTCGTACGCGATCGTGACATGCGCGAGCTGCTCGGCGCCAACGTTCGCCAGCCCGGCCCGCGTCTGCCTCTCGTTCACCGCGTCGGTCTGGCCCGCCTCACGCTGCTCGAGCGTCTCGCCCACGCAGAGGATGACCTCCAGCCCCGCGTCCAGCGCCGCTCGCACCTTGGCGTTGATCAGCGTGTCGTCTTCACCGATGACGTGGCGGCGCTCGGAGTGCCCCGCGAGCACAACACTGACCCCCACATCCTTGAGCATCGCGGCGCTGATCTCGCCGGTGAACGCCCCGTCGCTCTCGTGGTACACGTCTTGTGCGCCGAGTTTCACGCTGCTCTGCCGCTCGCGCAGGATCGCCCCGACCGCCGCGAGATAGGGAAAGGGCGGGAAGTCCGCGGCCTCGGCCCCATCGCCCCCCGCCCGCCCGTCGGCCACGCCCCGGGCCAGCTCGCTGGCCGATTGGTGGTCGGTGTTCATCTTCCAGTTGCCGCCGACGTAAGGCTTGCGATCACTCACGGCTCGTCTCCTTCATCGCACCAGAACGCAGGACGCGCCAGTCTAGGAGGGCCCGCCGCCCGGATCAGTGAACGCGGATCAGTGCAGGCGGATCAGTGCAGGCGGATCAGTGCAGGCGGATCAGCGCATCTCCATCACCGCGCCATGCCGAGCGCCCGGCGCAGCTCGGCCGCGACACGCCGCACCTCGTCGTTGCGCCGCTGTCCGAGCATCCGCACATGCCCGCCCGCGCTCCCCTCGGCCCGGTCGATCACGAGCTGGAGCACCGGGTTCCCGTTCACCACGGTCCCGCTCTCGCCCGCCCGGATCGACTCGATCTCGCCCGGCTCGAAGACGTGGGTCATAGAGCGAAGCGGGCTGCGCCGCGCGACCGTCAGGCGCCCGCCGCGGACGTCGATCGTGCAGCGCCGCCCGCCCAGCACCACTGCGATGCACCCCATCGCGACACAGATCAGCGTCACCAGCGACAGGATCACCCAGGGGACGCCCTGCCCGTACGTGTGCATGCCCGCGCCCGCTGCGACGACGACGAGCATCACGATCGAAGCCATCGGGCCCAGCCCGTTGCTCCCGCCGAAGAACCCGCCTTTGGGCACCGCGATGCGCACGCCGCCGGGCGTCGGCTCGAAGCGGATCTTCGACTCCGGGGCGAGCATGAGGTCGGGGTCGTCCGCCGGGCGGTGGTCGGGGCCGTCGGTAGGTCGCGTGCGCCGGTGAGCGGCCAGCGCCGCGTTGACCTCCGCGGCGATCCACCTCACCTCCTCATCGCTCCGCTGCATCAGCATGCCCAGCTTGCGGGCGGCTTCGCCCCGCTTCTTCCTGCCGGGGATCGGCTCGTGCAGGCGGATCTGGAGTTCCAGCACCGGCTTCTCGTTGACCTCGACGCCGCTGGCCCCGGCCTTGATGCTCTCGATCCGGTCGGCGGTGAACTCGTGGATCGCGGACCTGATCGGACTGTGCCGTGTGATCAGCAGGGCGTCGCCCACGACGTCGATCGTCGAACGCCGGTTGCCCATGACGTACGCGGCCGACGACAGCCCGATGCCGACGCCCCAGAACAGCACAAGCATGCCGACGATCAGCAGCTTCTCCATGCCCGTTGCCGGCGCACCGGTCGCGCTGTTGGTCCAGCTGTTGTTGATCAGCCCGACGACCGCGCCGGTCGTGAACACGACCATGAAACCGTTCCAGAGCAGCCCGAACGCGCCGAGCCCGGAGCTGCCCTTGAAGTACCCGTCTGCGGGGATCTCGAAGCTCAGCTCCCCCTCGCGACGGGTCACGACGATCGACGTGTCCTCCGGCGGATCCGGCACCGGCTCCGGGTCCGCGCCCATGTCGTCGCGCAGCCCGTCGTCATCGAGCAAACGCGCGCTCTCTTCGTGCAGGGCCACGGGCTCGCCTGTCTCGCCGCTGGCGTCCAGGCGTTCGCGCAGCTCGTCGCCCAGCGTCCGGATCAGCTCGGGCGGGTACGCAACCGCGATGGGCCAACGCCCGCCCTTGCCGTGCTGTGTCGCGAGCAGCCCGCCCAGCCCGTGCACGCTATCGGGCCCGATGCGCACCCGGTGTCGCCCGTCCCTCGGCGGCCTGTCCGAGCCACCGTCCACGCTCACAACGATTGCGCTGAGCCGCGACGCCTCGCGCCGGCGCGTCCAACGCACCGGGCCCGCGATCTCGCGCGCGATCACCTCCGCGCCGCCCGCCCCCGGGCGGAAATCCACCTCCGCGCGCGCCAGCGCGATCACCATGCCGAGCCGCACGAGCTTGGGCCCCAGCACCACGCCAGGCAGCAGCACGATCGCGCCGAAGATCCAGCCGGGCGAGAACGACGGCCCGCCCATCTGCCTGGTGACCAGCACCTGCACGAGCACCACCGCGAGCATCACAAAGGGCGCGAGCCCGATCGCGACCAGCAACCAGCCGACGCCGTGCAGCCAGCCCAGCCGGCGCCTCGGCAGCACCCAGCGCACGCCCCCGCCGCGCAGGTCGCTCCGCCGGACATCGCCCCAGTCATGCACGCCCGCGTCTTGCACGCGCGCAGCCTAACGCGGGGCGCAAAACGACACCGCCGCCGCGGGCCGGGCAGGCCTCGCGGCGGCGGGTGAGCGTGGAGAGAAGAGAAGCCCTTCAAGCAATGCCGTCAGGCGTTGAGCGTTGCCCGCGGGCCGGCCTCGCGGACCGCCGCGTCGACCCCGTCCTCGAACTTCTTAAAGTTCTCGACGAACAGCCCCGCGAGCTTGCTCGCGGCCTTGTCGTACGCGTCGCCGTCGTCCCACGTCGCACGCGGGGTCAGCATCTCGTCCGGCACACCATCGACCTTGGTCACGACGCCGAAACCGAAGTTGGGGTCCTCGACCGTCGGGGCGCCGGTGATGCTCCCGTCGTGGATCGCGTCGATGATCTTGCGGGTGTAGCCCAGCTTCATCCGGCTGCCCACGCCGTACCCGCCCCCCGACCAGCCCGTGTTGACCAGCCAGACGTTGACCTTCTGCGCCTGCATCCGCTGGGCGAGCAACTCGGCATACTTCCCGGGGTGCCAGACCAGGAACGGCGCGCCGAAGCACGCGCTGAACGTCGCCGCGGGCTCGGTCACGCCCACCTCGGTGCCCGCGACCTTGGCCGTGTACCCGCTGATGAAGTGGTACATCGCCTGCTCGGGCGTCAGCTTGCTCACCGGGGGCAGCACGCCGAACGCGTCGCAGGTCAGGAAGATCACATCCGTCGGCTGTCCGGCGACGGCCGGGATCTTCGCGTTCTGGATGTGCTCCAGCGGGTACGCGCCCCGGGTGTTCTCGGTGATGCTCGTGTCGTGGAAGTCAACGTGGTGATCGTCGTCGAAGACCACGTTCTCCAGCACCGCGCCGAACCGCAGCGCCTGGAAGATCTCCGGCTCGCTCTCGGGCGTCAGGTCGATCGCCTTCGCGTAGCAGCCGCCTTCGATGTTGAACACGCCCGTGTCGGTCCACACGTGCTCGTCGTCGCCGATGAGCAAACGCTTGGGATCGGCGCTGAGCGTCGTCTTGCCCGTCCCGCTGAGCCCAAAGAGCAGGCTCGAGCGGTCGGTCTTGGGGTCGGCCGTCGCCGAGCAGTGCATGCTCAGCAGCCCCTTCTTGGGCATGAGATAGTTCATGACCGTGAAGACGCCCTTCTTCATCTCGCCAGCGAACATCGAGCCAAGGATGACCAACTCCTTGCGCTCGAACGAGACATCGACCGACGTCTTGCTCGTCATGCCCGTGGTGTAGCGGTTGGCCGGGAACTGCCCGGAGTTGAAGATCGTGAAGTCCGGGTCGCCGAAGTTCTCGAGCTCTTCGTGCGTCGGGCGGATCAGCATCGTGTGCATGAACAGCGCGTGGTAGGGGCGCGAGCAGATCACGCGGATCTTGATCCGGCTCTCAGGGTCCCACCCCGCGAACGCGTCGACCACGTACAGCCGCTTGCGCGTGTTCAGGTAGTCCAGCGCCCGCTCGCGGTTGGTCAGGAACGCCTGCTCGGGCAGCGGGCTGTTGACCGCGCCCCACCAGATGTCCTTCTCGCTCGCCTCGTTCTTGACGACGCGCTTGTCCTTGGGGCTCCGCCCGGTCTTCTTGCCCGAGTACGCAATCAGCGCCCCGGCGTCGGAAAGCGAACTGCCGGCCTCGTTGCGGATCGCCTCCTCGTACAACACCGACGGCGCCAGGTTGCGCTTCACGTCGGCGACGGTCAGGCCCAGATACCCAAGATCCACGGTCGTGTTCGCCATGATCAACTTCCCTTCCAAGGGCCAGCATCAGCCCCAAGGCCCGCTCTCCGTCCCGCCCGCTTCATTGACGTCGGCGGAAGGGACGACGTACGATCACATCCTATTCCGGATACTCGGGTCTGTCGACGATAACGGACTCTCTTATACGAAAATGCTTTCCGCTTCGGATCGCACGCTCGTCTGCCGCGGGTCGACTGTCCCCCGAGCATCCCATGTTGGTGGCCGTAGCTCAGCGGCAGAGCACCGGGTTGTGATCCCGGGGGTCGCGGGTTCAAATCCCGTCGGTCACCCTTCTCAGCGTCGCCTCGACCGACGCGCCGTATCCGCCGCCCCGGCTCCCGCCCCCGTCCCCCCGACGGGGGCTATCGAAGAGTCGGGCGTGCACCAGCAGCGGGTAGAGCTGGTGCGCATCGCGGCGCCAGGCGTTGTCCGCCCGCGTTTCGCCCGCCGGCGCCGGGCGCAGCGCGCGGTACGCCTCGCCGAACGCGGGCCCAAAGCAGCCAAACAGATCGATGAACGCCAGCTCGACCTCCGGGTCGGCAAAGTACGGCGCCGGGTCGATCAACGCCGCGACCCGCCCGCGATCCCACAGCACATTGCCGCTCCAGACGTCCCCGTGGATCAGCCCCGGGCGCGGGCGGCTCGCGTCCAGCCGCTGCGCCAGTGCGCCCCCGCGATCACCGAGCACATCCTCGAACGCACGCGCGCACGCCGGGCTGAGCACGCCCCTCGACACGCACGCCCGCGCCATCGGCCCGACCCTGCGCTCAATGTAAAACCGACCCCAGCACACCTCCCACCCGTTCGCCTGATCCAAAGGCCCGATCAGCCCGTCCTCATCGAGCCCGAAGCGCTCGCTCGAGATGCCGTGCAGGCGTGCGAGCAGCTCGCCCGCCTCGCGCTCGCCCGCCTCGCTCCGCCGCCCGTCGTGCTCGATGTACGCCAGCACCAGCACGTCCGGCGCGCTCGCGATCACGCCCGGCGTCGGCACCGCCCCCCGCAGACGATCCAGCATCCGCCCCTCAACATCAAGCCGCGCCGAATCGCCCCGGTCGAGCTTCACGGCGAGCCGCTCGCCCGAAGCCAAGTCGGCGCGCATCACTTCCGCGATGCACCCGCCCCGCAAGGGCGCCAGGCGCACCGGGCGCTCGCCCAATGTCCGTTCGATGCGATCGAGCGCGTCGGTATCCACCAGCGATCTTTCGCTCGCCCGAGGACACCCGCTCACGCACGCTCACGCGCGCACCAGGCCGCTCGCTGGGGCCGCCCGGTCAGGTCGCCCCCATCAGGCCGCCTTGCTCGAAACGCCGCACGCATCCAGCAGCTTCGACACCTCGGCCGCCAGCGAGCTGACCGACCGCCCCTGACCAAGCTTGCCCGCCGTCACGCCCGCCAGCTCCGCGGCTCGATCGAGCCCCAGTGCCGTCGCGATCTGCTGCAACTCCTGGCAGACCACGTACGCATCGAGCGACGTGTCGCTCCCGCCCGCCCCGGCGGGCCCGCTGACCAGCATGCCGCCCAAGGCCTCGCCCAGTTCCGCCATCGACGCCAGCAGCATCGCCGCGGTCTGCTGATCGCCCGATCGCTCGCTCGGCGTCGTCCGGGGCTCGAGCACAAACTCCGCGATGTGCCGCAGCAGATCCCGCTGCTTGAACGGGCTCTCCAGATACCGGTCGGCCCCCGCGATCCGCAGCGACGCGCGGGTCACATCGTCGAGCTTGGGCCCGGTGACGAGCACCGCCGCCTCAACGCCCAGGTTCCGCAGCGTCGCCACCGCCTCGGCCGCCCCGTCCGCGCCCACCTCGCCCCCGATCAGCACCACATCGCACCGCGTCCGGGCGAGTTCGGCAGCCTCCTGCGCCGTCGCCGCCTCATGGATCCGCATGGGCGTCTCGCGCAGGAAGTGGCGGATCACCCGCGCGTTCGCCTCCGCCGCGTCGACGTACACCAGCGTCCCGAACAGGTCGCCGACCGGCACCGTTTCATAGCTCAAAGGCCCCGCCAGCGGGCTCGCGCGCAGGTACGCCTCCAGCTCGATCGGCTCATCGAGGCGAACCCCGATCTCGTGCACCACGCCCTCGCGATGATCGCACCGCACCACCGCGCCGCTGACGCTCGCGGCCGATCCGTCCAGCCTCGGCAGCCGCGCACGCACACGCGTCCCCGGGTACACAAACGACGAGTGCAGAAACCCCAGCCCGCGCCGCGAGATGTTCCGGCACGCCAGGCGCAGCGACACCTCGTTCCCCCCCGGGTGCGCCACCGCCACCGGCAGCGAGACCGCGCGGAAAGGCAGCCGCGTGTACCGACGGTCGGCCTTGCCGCCCGAACCGGAGCCCGACCCCGGTTGCGGATTCGGACCCGAGCCCGCACCCGAATCAAAGCGTTTCAGCGTCTCGCGCAGCTGCGGCGCACTCTGCCCGATCGTGTTGCCCCGCCCGTTCCCGGGCCCTGATCGCTGCGTCATGGTGCCGTTTCCCTCCGCATCAACCCGCGCCGATGTTCACATCGGCCCGATCGACCAGCGCCTCGATCCATCACGTTTCAAGCCGCCGTCCGCGCCCGCACGCGCCCGCACGAGTGGGCCAGCCGCCACAGTTCGCCCGATGATTCTCGGACATCCATGCAGGCCGCGAGCACCTTGAACGCCTCCTCGGCGTGGCGTCCCAGATCCCCGAACCCAAGCGACGGCGCCTGCCCCATCAGCCGGCGCGAGATCTCCAGGCACGCCTGCTCGTCCGCCTCGCGGATCGCTTTCTCCAGGCGGGCAGCGCTCGTCTGCACGTCGGCGACAAACGGCTCGACCAGATCGCTCGCCGGATCGTCCTCAGCCAGCGTCGTGTGCATCGGGCCCGAGCCGCCCCCGGTCAGCAGGAACTCCGCCAGCACCCGCAGCAACAGGTCACGATCGATCGGCTTGTGCACCAGCCCGTTCGCCCCCGCCTGGCGCATCGCCTCCCGCGTCTCCACACGCCGGTCGCCGGTCACCACAACCACCGGCACCCGCAGCCCCGCCTCGCGCAGCAGGTCGGGCAGCCGCTCGCTCGTCTCATCGCCCAGGTGATAGTCGGTCAGCACCAGGTCGACCCCGTTGGACGCGATCTCGAGCGCGCGCTCGATCGAGTCGGTCACCCGCACCTCCAGCGAAGTGTTCTCGAGCATCTTCGCGACGAGCTTGGCGTCCATCTCGCTGTCTTCGACGACCAGCACGCTGCCCGCCAGCGCCGCCGGGTCGACGCGTTCCATGCCGAAGCAGTCTTCCATGTGGTCGATGCGCAGGATCTCGCGCGTCGAGATCTGCTCGTCGAAGACCAGCCCGATCTCGTGCACGTTGCCCTCGACGTGCGAGCAGCGCGCGATCTTGCCCTTGATCCGCCACGCGCCCCCGCCGGGCTCTGGGATCGTCACCCGCGCATCGCCCCCCGCGTGCACGTACGCCGCGTGCAGCAGGCTCATCCCGCTGTCCGAGATGTTGCGTGTCGCGACCAGCAGCTTGCTCGTCACGGCGCCGTGCTGCATGAGCTCGAGCAGCACCAGCGGACGCCTGAACGACCGGCGCACGTGCTGCCGCGACGCCGACGGGGGCGGGTCGTGCGCATCCAGCCGATCGAGCAGGCGATTGAGGTCGCCCCGCGTCAGCCGCAGACTGTTTGACGCCCGTCCTGTGCTCATCCCGCGCCGCTCCCGAGCCCGCGCGTCTCGCCCCGTCCGAGCGACAGGCCGCACGTGAGCCCGACTTTCGGCCAAAGGGCCCGGGGCGCTTCCCCTGAAACAGGATTCACAACGGAGCTTTCTCAGCCCGCGCGTGCGCAGGACGCCCGCGATCCGTTCTCGGACCCGGCGTGCCGAGCCGCACGCAAAGGCCGCGGCCCGCGCGTCAGACGTCGAGGTTCTTCACCTCGAGCGCATGGTCCTCGATGAACTTCCGCCGCGGCTCCACCTGCTCGCCCATCAGGATGCTGAACAGGCGGTCCGCATCCCCCGCCTGCTCCATCTGCACCCGAAGCAGCACCCGCTTGGTCGGGTCCATCGTCGTCTCCCAGAGCTGCTCGGCGTCCATCTCGCCCAGCCCCTTGAACCGCTTCACATCCATCCCGCGCCGCCCGATCTGGTGCAGCCCTGGCAGGATCTCACGCAGGTTCGCGCACTCGACGACGCGCCGCCCCTTCGCCCTCCCCGGGTCCTTGCCGGGGTCCTTCGCCTCGCCCTCGTCGTCCGCGTCGGCGTCGCTTGCCATCGCGCCCGTCGCCGTGCCGACCTTCTCGGTGATCCACGCGAACCGCGCCGGCAGCGTCTCGCCGGTCACGCTCTCCTCCTGGATCAGCAGGTAGTCCTCGATCGGCAGGCCCAGCTCGCCCAGCTCGCCGAACAGGCTGCCCAGCTCGCGGTTCTCATGCAGCTCGCGCACCGTCGCGCTCGGCCTGACCACCGGCACGCCGTCTTCGTCGCCGTCGCCCGCGCCGCTGCCAGCACCGGCGCCGTTCAGCGCCGCCTTGCTCGCCCCGCGCGCCGGGTCGCGCACCAGAGCCGCGCCCTCGGCCTCGTCTTCGCTCGCTTGCTCCGCCGCGTCTTCATCCGCCGCAGCCTGTTCCTCCAGCGCCCAACCGCGTTGCTCGACCAGGTCCATCGCCTCGCGCTCGCTCCACGCCCACAGCGTCGCCGTGCCCGCGGTCACCTTGTGGCTGGGCAGCACGCCGTCCTTGCGCGCCGACAGCAGGTCGCCGAACGGCACACCCCGCCGCTCGGCGATCTCGACCAGCTCGCCCAACCGCCCCAGCAGCCGGATCGCCCGGCGCAGATCCTGCCCTTCCAGCCGCGCGACTTCCTCTGCCGCCCGCCCCGGCTCGGCGCTCTCCAGATCGCGCACCACCAGCACGCTGCCCTCGAGACCCATCTCGGTCAGCGTGTCGCCCAGCGCGCCCTCGTTGAGCACGTACCGGCTGCTCTTGCCCTTGAGCAGCTGGTACAAAGGCGGCTGCGCCACATAGACATGCCCGCGCCGGATCAGCTCGGGCATCTGGCGGAAAAAGAACGTCAGCAGCAGCGTGCGGATGTGGCTCCCATCAACGTCGGCGTCGGTCAAGATGATGATC